>Ga0073934_10004371_pt1 | contig 23663 bp, 18 predicted proteins | sample LarsenN4metaG_FD_76834 | JGI IMG/M metagenome (GOLD analysis project Ga0073934, IMG submission 76834) | Hot spring sediment bacterial and archeal communities from British Columbia, Canada, to study Microbial Dark Matter (Phase II) - Larsen... ... | reverse complement strand
CTGCGCGCCCCGCTGCGCGTAATCAATGGCTTTTCCGTCTCCCTGTTGGAAGATTACGCCGACCGACTGGGTGCCGAAGGCCAACGGATGCTGCAGGCGATTCATCGCAATACCCAGCGGATGAATCAACTCATCGACGATCTCCTGGCGTTCTCCCGGATTAGCCGTCAGGAGATCGCAGCCTCAGAGATCGCGATGGAAGAACTGGTCAGAACCGTACTCGAGGAATTCAGCACCAGCGCGGCCATTGACCGGATCCACTTCGATCTGCAGCCGTTGCCGTCGGCGCGGGGCGATCAAGCCATGATCCGTCAGGTCCTCGTCAACCTCCTCTCCAATGCTATCAAGTTCACCCGCCATCGAGCCTCCCCCCTGATCACCATCGGCGGTCAGGTCGATAAGCCCTACAATGTCTATTTCGTCAAGGACAACGGCGTCGGGTTCGATATGCAATACGCCGATAGGCTCTTCGGCGTCTTTCAACGCTTGCACTCGGAACGGGAATTCGAAGGCACAGGTGTCGGCCTTGCCATCGTCCAGCGCATCATCCACAGGCATGGGGGTCGAGTCTGGGCCGAAGCGGAGGTCGGGCAGGGCGCCACCTTCTACTTCACCCTCGAAGGACGAGCGACGTAGGGCGCCCATAGCCCGCCGGCTTTGCAATCGGCCGGCGCTGCTTAAAACGCCCGCCGATGCGAGTAGTTGATCTCCTCGCTAGTGATGAACTCCAGCAACACCGCGCGGCCCTCGGCATTATGCTGGCGAGCACGCTGGATGGCGGGGATGATGTCATCGGGCTTTTCGATGCGCTCGGCATAGCCGCCCATCGCTCGCCCCATATCGGCATAGTTGCCGCCGATGTCACGGGCGCGGTAGCGCTCATGGGAGATGGCCAGGGCATGGCGCTCGATGGCCATGGACGAGTTATTCAGCACGATGGTGGTGATGGGAATGCCGCAGCGCACGGCGGTTTCGAAATCCAAGCCGGTCATGCCAAAGGCGGCATCGCCCATGAAGTTGACGCAGAACTTATCCGGCGCCGCCAGCTTGGCGCCAATGATCAAGCCCAGGCCAGTGCCCAGCGCATGCGATTTGCCCCACCCGATGTAGCTGCGGGGAGCGGTGGCGCGGTAGAACGGCATGAGTTGGTCGCGGGGACTGCCGGAGTCGTGGGTGACGATGGCCTCTTTGGCGTTCACCGTGTTGATGAAATCCCACATGATGCGGTAAGGATTCAGGGGCACCTCGTCCGATGTCAGTTTGGGCGACCATTCCTGTAGCCATTCCTCCCGTACCCGCGCGATCTCAGCCGCCACCCCCTCGCGCCGCTGGGCTGTGCCGCCACGCAGATCTTTGACGGCATCGATGAACTGGCGCAGCACGAGCTTCGCATCGCCGAGAATCGGATAGGCCGCCGGCTGGTTTTTGTTCAGATCGCGTTCATCATTGGTGACATGGATGATGGTTTTTCCTGATGGGATCGGGGTAGCCATGCCGTGTCTGGTCAGGCTTGTGCCGACGGCGAACAGCACGTCGGCCTGGCCGAGGAAGTGAAACACCGGCCGGCTCATGACGCCGCTGCCGCTGCCGAGGGCGAGGGCATGGTCCTCTGGGAAGGCGCTCTTGCCCTCCAGCGTGCTCAGCACGGGGATCTGCAGGAGTTCCGCCAACTCCACGACCTCGTCGGTGGCCTCGGCGTAGAGGACGCCTTGGCCGACGTGGATGACCGGTCGCTGGGCCTGCAGCAGCACACGGGCTGCCTCTTCGACATCGCGCGGGTTGCCAGCCGGACGCGTCACCTTGATGGGGGTGTAATCCAGCGCGGTCTCGCCGATCTCTTCTAACGCCACGTCGGCGGGGATCTCCACCATCACCGGGCCTGGCCGCCCCATTTTCAGGAGGGTAAACGCCCGACGCATGACCTCGGCCACCTGCGTGGCCACATTGAGGGTCTCCACCGATTTGGTCACCGCGGCATAGCTGCGCGCCGAGCTGAACAGCGGGAAGACCTGGGCGCGATCGCGTGGATGCCCCAGCGGCAGGAACAGCACCGGGGTCGAATCGGAGTAGGCGGTGGCGACTCCGGCGAAGGCGTTTTCCGCACCGGGACCATACTGCATGGCGAACACGCCGATGCGCTTGCCGTTGGTGATACGGCTATAGCCATCGGCGATGCCGGCACCCACACGCTCTTGACGACAGAGCAGCGGGCGGATGCCCGCAGCGGCACAAGCCTCGATCACGGGGGTGGTGGGATAACAACTGAGATATTCTATGCCTTCACGCTTCAGGATCTCGGCAATGGCATCGATCACTTTCATCAGGCTTCCTCCCTTCCCTCATAGTCCCTGCCGTATCCAGTCCGCCACCCGTTCAGCCATCATGATGGTGGTGGCATTGGTGTTCGCACGCACGACATCGGGCATCACCGATGCATCCACCACGCGCAACCCCGACAGACCATGCACCCGGCCATGCTGATCGACCACCGCCATCGGATCGGAGGCCGGTCCCATCTTGCAGGTTCCCGAGGAGTGGTGCTGGGTCGTGGCATTGGCGAGTAGCCAGGCGTCAAGCCTTTCATCCGACATGAGATCATCATCGGTCGGCGATAGGCGGTCGGTGATGAGTGGGGCATAGGCTGGGTGTTGCGACAGCGTCACCGCCAAGCGCACCGCCTGGCGCATTCTGGCACGATCCCAGGCGTCGGCCAGATACCGATAGTGCAACGTCGGCGGCACATGTGGATCGGCCGCTCTCAGGCGCAGCTGCCCAGCCGTCGAGGCATTCTCCAGGGCCACGCCGATGCCCGTGCCGACGGTGTGGCCAGGGCCACCGCTAAACGCTGAACCCCGCTCACTGGCTATCGACAGCGGGATGATGTAGAGATCGTTGCGGGTCTGTGACCCTGCGGCCGTGTACCGGAGCCCGACTTGCACCGCCGGGGCGCGGTCGTCGATCAGCCCGGGCTGCGTCCGAAACAGGATGATAACCAGGGGATGATCGCACAAATTCTCGCCCACCCCTGCGAGGTGATGCACGACGGGAATGCCCAGGCTGGCAAGATGATCTGCCGGTCCTACCCCCGACAGCAGCAGCACATGCGGGGAGGCGATGGCGCCAGCGCTGAGGATGATTTCTTCCCCTTCGACTCGGAACACCTCGCCGCCGCTCTCGGCTTCGACGCCAACGGCGCGTTTGCCCTCGAACAGCACGCGGCGAACCAGCACGTTCGGTCGAAGAGTGAGGTTCAGGCGGTGACGAGCGGGGTTGAGGTAGGCCAGCGCCGTGCTGATGCGCAAGCCATCGATGTTATTGAGGGGCCAGAAGCCCAGGCCGCCGGAGTGCGGATGGTTCATATCTGGATCTTCGGGAAAGCCGGCGGCGAGGGCCGCCTGGTAGAACGCTCCCTGGACCGGCAACAAGGTCTGGTGAGTATGTCGACGCACCGGAATGGGCCCGTTCGAGCCATGAAAGTCGCCGCTGAAATCGAGATCCCGCTCCATTTTGCGGAAATACGGCACGACCCTGTCAAAGGCCCAGGCGGGATTCCCCCACGCGGCCCAATTGTCGAAATCCTCCGGCAAGCCGCGCAGCAGAATGGTGCCGTTGACCGCGCTGGAGCCGCCCATCACCTTCCCACGGGGAACCGGCATCGGTGTGACTTGGTGGGCGTTTGCGGTGGCCACATAGCCCCACATATGCGGCCCCGCTGCCGCCGGACCCGAGCTGTTACCGTGTTTGAGATCCTCAGGCAAACGATCGACGTCGGGATAGTCTGGCCCGGCCTCCAACAGCAGCACCGAGCGATGCGCGTCTTCTGAAAGGCGTGCGGCCAGCACCGCGCCCGCTGAACCCGCTCCCACGACAATGGCATCATATCGCATGACGTTCTCCTTCCGACGCAGCGCTGCAGCCCCGAGATGTGCGGCGATTATATCCGACGGCAAGGCAGGAGTCGAGGGGGAACGACAGCCATGCCGCCAATCTCGAAAGGCATTCATGGCCTTTCGCTGCCCAGGCGTGACCTCTGTGAGGAGGGAACTGAGGATCTCGACCAGATAACGGAATTTTTTAAAGGCCACCCGCATGCGGTGAATAGTCGCCGTATCGCTGGGCTCGATGGCACAGCGGCACTCGACGACCCGCCAAAACGCTGCATCGACCGTGCCGAGTACCGCCGTTCGCTTCTCCCGTCGCAGAACCGGTGAGGCCAGCCCTGTATTCCATGCTGCGGCCATCGCCCGGACGCGTTTGCGCAACTTTCCCGTTTTGACACTTTTCACCTGCGTTCCCAGGCGGCGGACGAGCTTTCGTTTCGCGCAACATGTGTTGGTATTCTTCATACACGCGCCCCTGGAACAGGCAGAAACTCTCGTGGGGATCGTGAGATAACCTGATGTCAGGCCCGCTTCATAGAACTTGAGCTGGGGACGCCCAGTGAGGAGCATATCGAAGAAGAACGTCAGGTCGGGTGGACGATCCTACACCACCGTGGCGTCGGTCACTTTTCCGCCGTGCTCGTTATCGAGGGCGTCGGCCAAGCGCAACAGGGACGCCAGTTTCGCGACGATGACGCGATCTTTGGCTGGCAACACTTTATACGCTTCGTGTTGGAGGCTAGGAGCAAACTACCGATGGTGGCGTGCGACATTGGCCACGATGGCCTTTTGTGATGTGCTCAAGCCGATGAGAGGCGTGGCGTTGAGCAGATAGTAGGTGTGTTTGTGATGTTCGGTGACTGCTAGGTGGACGAGCCGCGCCTCTGCCTCCGCCCCGATGGCGACGATTTCGATGCCGGTGGCCTGGGCGACGCAATCGATGAAGGTATCGCTATTCTGCGCCTCGCGGGTGGCGCTCGTGGCCACGGCTTTGACGTGTTCGACGCCGTACTTGTCGATCAGCCGCCTGAACTTCTGAAAGGCGTCGATAACGCGCTCGGTGGTGTCCTCGGAGACCGAGCCACGCGTAAAGACGTCTTGTCCCAGGCGTACTGGCTCGCGGACGTCCTCCAGTACGTCGATGCGTCGATCCGGGTTGACGCTCCCCACCACCATGCGGATGGCATCGGTGCCGACATCGATCGCTGCAATAGTTGGAATGACCATCTTTGTCACCCATATCGGGACATTGACCATGTCGCCGCATTGTTCACGCGAGCCACGGGTTCAGCGCGAACACAGCACGACCGAGCCGGAGAGATCAAGGCCCACATATTGGGACTGGGAGGCGTCTCACGGCCTGTCAATGCTTCTGTTGTCGCTTCTGTTAAGGCGTCGAAGTCCTGCCTCCTGGTGTGTCCTGGGCCCTATCATGGGCGCGCTAAAAACGCCTGTGCGCTTACCATAATGCCTAAACCCTGTCCGTGCACCTCATTTCCAGGCTGACAGAATGGGAGATAATAGAATTTACATGTACTTAACATGAAAGACGCGCGTCGGTAATTCGGGAATGTTTTACTATGAGCCACTCATAAGTTGAGTGAGATTTGTCAGTGAATACTGCTTATGCGACATCAACCTGACACACGCATGAACGCACTCGCTCAATTCTCAACATCGTCTGTTTTTACCCTCGACGGGCCGCTTCTCCTGAACACCGCAGAGAGTGGGGAAATGGGCCTAGCACTGTTGCGATGTCGTGCTGTCTCTTTGCGCTTTTTCTTTCTTCATACATGGAGGGTGCCGAGTATGCGGCAAGTGTGGCAACGAGCCCTAGGGGTGGCGTGTGGCTTTGTCATGGTAGTCATGGGACTGAGTGAAGGTCAGCCTGTACGTCTAGCGGTGACAGATATCGTCGGTCTGGAGGGTTTGCAGCGGGAGTTTGGCGCCTTCCGCAGCGTACTCAGCGAGGCAACGGGCCTGGATATGCAATTCTTCCCGGTGGGCAACCGCACCGCCGCCGTCGAAGTGTTAAAGTCCAAGAAGGTCGAGTTCGTACTCACCGGTCCCGCCGAATACGTCGTCTTCCGCAAGCGCACCGATGCCTATCCTGTCGTGGGCTTCTCGCGCCCCGATTACTTCTCAGCCATCATTGTCATGGCCGACAAGCGCCTCAACCTGCCGACGGATCTCAAGGGTAAAAAAGTGGCCTTCGGAGCCATTGGATCAACATCGAAACATCTGGCCCCGATGCAACTGCTTAAGGATTACGGCGTCGATCCCCTGAAGGACATCGAGGCTCTTCACATCGGCGAAAACGTCGCTTGGGAAGCCCTGAAGCGCGGCGACATCGCGGCGCTCGGCACCACCAACTCCGTCTTCCAGCGACTACGCAAGAAGGAAACAGCGCTGGAGCCGGGGGCTTTTCGCGTCATCGCCCGTGGGCCAGACTTGCCCAATGATGTGCTCATCGCCGGCACCCATGTGGAAAAGGCGATTGTAGAGAAGATCCGCCACGCCTTCGAGACCCATGCAGCAGCCCTGATCGAAGCTATCCTCACAGGTGAAGATAATCAGAAGTATGCCGGGATGAAATTTTTGACCCAGGTCGACGACAGCGATTATGCCTACGTACGGGCTATGTATGCGACCATCGGCTACCCGAAATACGCCGACTTCGTCGAGGCCAAATGATGCTGAGAGGAGTCCACGTCGTCCCCGTAAAGGTGAGGGGTTATTCTCCCTTGCCCCACACAGAAGAAAGTCCGGATAAGGGGGGCGAGGTGGCCCATGATTTTCCCGTCCATCCGCCCCTGCGCGAGGCTATCGATCTGGCCGTGGTGGGCCTACAAAAAACCTTTGATGACACGATCCCTGCGCTGGCAGACATCACGTTCAGCATTGCCCAGCGCCAGGCCGTGGCGTTGCTCGGCGCCAATGGCTCAGGCAAATCGACCTTACTACGCTGCTGCCTGCGCCTGATCGAACCCGACGGCGGTACGATCCGCCTCTTCGGTGAGGAGGTCGTTGGCCTTGACGCCCGTCGCCTCCGCCAATTGCGAGCCAAAATAGGGTTTGTGTTCCAGCGGCATAACCTCGTGCCCCGGCTATCCGTGCTCTCGAACGTGCTGCACGGCGCGTTAGCACGAAGCCACGGGCCGCACGCCTGGTTCCACAGCCTGGCACGTCGCCAGGAACGGGCACGCGCCTGGCACTGTCTCGACCGCGTCGGGCTGACTCATCTCGCCGAGCGCCGCGCTGACCAGCTGTCGGGCGGCGAATCCCAGCGCGTGGCGATTGCCCGAGTCTGGATGCAGGCACCCAGCCTGGTGCTGGCTGACGAGCCCGTTGCCAGCCTCGATCCCAAGGCGGGCGAGGAGGTCATGCAGCTCTTCGTCGACCTCATACGCCGCGAAGGGATGACGTTGTTCTTTACGACGCATCGCCTGGAACATGCTTTACGGTATGCCGATCGGGTGCTGGCCTTGCGAGGGGGGCGATTAGTCCTCGACGCCCCCGCGGCTTGCCTCGATCGCGACACGCTGCGAGGTCTGTATGTCTGAGCCATCTCACCCCTTGGAGACACTGCCGCCGCGCCTGCGATTGCCGGCATTGCCGCAGTTTGCGGCCTACTTAGCGTTGGTGTTATGCCTGGTGAGCTCAGTGCAAGGCGTCGGCGTATCGCTCACCGACCTCGTGACCGGCATCCCCAATATGGGGCGCATCCTCGGGGAGATGGTGCCGCCGAATATCCAGCGGCTGCAGGCCGTGGCCCGCGCCCTTCTGGAAACCTTCCAGATGGCCTTGGTCGGAAGTGCCCTAGGGGTCGTCTTGAGCTTTCCGCTCGCCGTGGCTGCCAGTCGCACCCATACACCGCATGCGGTGTTCTATCATGGGGCGAGGATGCTGGTGTCGCTCTTTCGCACCGTACCCGACCTGGTCTGGGCCTTATTTTTTGTGGCGTCAGTGGGTCTCGGCCCGTTTGCCGGGGCGCTCGCTCTCATGGTGGACACCATTGGCTTTTGCGGACGTTTCTTCGCCGAGGCCATGGAAGAGGTGGATAAAGGCCCACAAGAGGCGCTCAGCGCCCTTGGAGGCACTCGATCTGCCGTGGTCGTGTGTGCGGTATGGCCGGCAGCCATGCCTTCTTTCACCAATACCAGTCTGTTCAGCTTGGAGAAGGCGACGCGCTCCTCGGTGGTTCTCGGCTTGGTGGGCGCCGGGGGCATTGGCGTCGAACTCAAGACGGCGATGGACATGTTCCAGTATGACCAGGCCGCCACCATCATCTTGCTGATTTTCGCGCTGGTTGTGGTCGTCGAACAGGTGAGCGCCGCCGTTCGCCGTCGGGTCATCTAACAGTCCTCTGAAAATCCCCTGTTCGTCCTGAGCCAGTCGAAGGGCGAACGCCTTGGCAACTACGGTTGTCCCCAGGAGTATATCCATGTCTGTCATACCGCGTCAACGCATCGTCATCGCCATGTACGACGGCCTGGGCCTGGATTATCTGGAGTCCAGCCCGATGCCGGCCCTCAAGGAGATGATGACGCAAGGCCTATTCAAGCCGGTATCCGCGGTCTTCCCCACCGTCACGAACGCCAACAACGTGTCGATTTGCTGCGGAACCTGGCCGAAAGAGCATGGCATCACTGGCAATTCGTACTACAACGAGGTGACGGGCGAAGCTGACTATATGGAGCACGCCGCGTTCGTCCGTCAGCCTACGATCATCCAGCGCGCCGCCATGCAGGGGGTGCCTGCCGCTCTCCTGACCTGTAAGGTCAAGACGATCAACCTGCTGGCACCAGGCGCCGCGCTCGCGGTGGCCGCCGAACGACCGCCGGACAAATTCGTGCGGCGATACGGCCCGCCCCCCGGCATCTACAGTCGGGAGATCAACTACTGGCTTTGGCGAGTGGCCATCGATCTTCTGAAAAATTGGCCTGAAATCGGCTTGCTCTATATCCATACCACCGATTATCCCATGCATACGTGGGCACCGCATGAGGCCGAATCCCAAGCGCATCTGGCGGAACTCGATCGTTTGCTCGGCGAAGCACGCGATGTCGCGCCTGATGCGGCGTTTTACATCACTGCCGATCACGGCATGAACTATAAACGCCGCTGCTGGGACCTGATGCGCGCCTGCCACGAACGGGGCCTGGAACTGCGCTTCGCCCTCTCGGCCGAGAAAGATCGCTATGTCAAGCATCATCGCACCTTCGGTGGTGCCGCCTGGGTCTGGCTGCGCTCGCCGGCCGATGCCCAAGAGGCTATTGAGATGATCGCAGCCCTGGACGGGGTGGAGGCGGTGTTGACCCGCGACGAGGCGGCGGCACGATTTCAGCTGATGCCGGAGCGCATCGGTCAACTGGTGGTGCTGGGCGATCATGAGACGGTGTTCGGCGAGTTGGACACCGCCATGGAGGTCCTTGATCAGCGGTATCGCTCGCACGGCTCGCTGCATGAGTCGGCGATTCCGTTGGTCATTTTCGATCCGAAGGGAGGCCTCCCGCCCGCCGAAACCTTGAAGGCTAATGTGGATTTGACGCGCCTGCTCTTCCGTGCGTCGTAGAGGGGAGCTATCGATGCTGCGCATGACCCAGCTGAGCAAGCACTTCGGTACGACGGTTGCCGTGGACAACGTCACGTTGGATGTCCCTCCGGGCCAGATGGTTGGCGTCATCGGGCGATCCGGCGCGGGCAAGTCGACGCTGTTGCGTTTGATCAACCGTCTGATCGACCCGACACACGGCCGCATTGGCTTCGGGGACGTCGATGTCACAGCCCTGAAAGGTCGCGACCTGCGCGCCTGGCGCACGCGCTGCGCCATGATTTTCCAGCAGTTTAACTTGGTCAGCCGGCTCGATGTCCTCACCAACGTGCTCATTGGACGGCTGAGCTACCATTGGACGGTGCCCTCGCTGCTGAAGTGCTTTTCGAGCGCAGAGCGCGCCAGGGCGCTTCGAACGTTGCAGCGTTTGGATGTGCTGCCCCAGGCGCTGCAACGCGCCGACACCCTGTCGGGCGGGCAACAGCAACGGGTGGCCATTGCCCGCGCCCTGCTTCAGGAGCCGGAAATCATTCTGGCTGACGAGCCGGTGGCCTCGCTCGACCCGCGCAACGCCACCCGGGTCATGGCCGCCCTGCGCACGATCAATCGCGAGGACGGCCTCACGATCATCTGTAACCTCCACGCCCTAGACCTCGCCCGGACCTTCTGCGACCGCATCGTCGGCATGGCAAACGGGCGAGTGGTGTTCGACGGCCCTCCGACTGCCCTCACCGCTAAGACGTTGCAGGAGATCTATGGAGTGGAGGAAGGTGAGGATGTCCACGCCGACATGGCGTCGCCCACGATGTCGATGCCGAACGACCGGAGCGCGGAACTGCTGCCACTCGTACGGTGACGGGGTTCCCTCCATCCCAACCTTCCCCCGCGCGGTGAAGGGAAACATCGTGGCACAACAAGCCCGTTCGCTCTCCTCCCCCCTGGTGGGGATACACGCCAGGTGAAGGCACCAGAAGCCATCGGCAGGGGCGCCACCATTCCCTCTCCCCGTGGGAGAGGGGCAGGGTGAGGGCGGTTCCGAGCCTGTTGAGGGCTGTGACTTCCCTCACCCCAGCCCTCTCCCGGGGGGAGAGGGGCGAGAAGTGTGGGTCAAACCGCAGCGTGAAAGGAGAACCATAGTATGCAGACCCGTCGCGAGATAATCCTTAGCCTTATGACCGGCATAGGCGCAGCGATTCTGGGTGTTCCCTCGGTCGCCAAGGCCAATGATTGGCGCAACCAGTTCGCATCGCTCGACTTCGGCGTCGTGAGCAGTGAAAACGAGGCCGACCGCATCGCCCGCTATACAACCTTCGTCGCCTATATGGAACGCACCATGCGAGCCCCGATCAAGATGCACCAGGCTACCGATTACGCCGGTACCATCGAGGCGCTTAAAGCCCGCAAGCTGGAATTCGCCCGCTTTGGACCAGCTTCTTATGCGCAGGCATGGCTCGTGACCGGCGGCAAGGTCGAGCCCATCGTCGTCGAGACCGACAGCGACGGTTTCGTGGGCTATCATGCTGTCGTCGCGGTCAAGGCTGATAGTCCCTACCGCTCCCTCGCCGATCCCAAGGGCAAGGCCTTCGCTTTCGCCGATCCCAATTCCACTTCAGGCTACATCGCGCCCGTGTTCTTCCTCCGCGAGGACGGCATCAATCCCGACACTTTCTTCGGGCGCACCGGCTTTTCCGGCAGCCACGAAAATGGCATCATCGCCGTGCTCAACGGCACCTACGACGCGGCCGCGACGTGGTGGACGAACGAAGCGCGCAGCAACGTGGCGCGCATGGAGAGCAAGGGAATGATCCCGCACGCCCAGATCCGTTATATCTGGAGATCCCCCAAGCTCCCCGGTAGCCCCTGGGCCATGCGGACCGATCTTCCCGCACCCTTGAAGGCGGAGATCAGGGCCGCGCTCGTAGCGTTGCCAACGGCAGATCCCCAGGCCTGGAAGGATCTGACCGATGGCAAGAGTCAAGGCGTGCAAGAAATCACCCACGCCGATTACGAGCCCATCATCCGCATGATCAAAGACAATCAGCGGTCGCGTCGCGATGCCAAAGCCAATTAAGACCCGTAGCACCAGGGGAGTAGACGACCCGGTTCGCCCTATGACAGAAGCTGGCGAGGCCATCGCCGCGTTGGAGCGCGCCCGGCAGGCCCTCAATCGTTCGAAACGACGGTACACCGTCACGTTCGGCCTGCTCTTCCTGTCGGCTGTGGCGGGTTCGCTGTACGTCAGCGAGGTTGATGTCGCGCACCTCGCGGCAGGGCTGCCGGGTCTGGTGGCGTATATCGCCGGTACGCTACCGAGCATGCACGCTGACAGCTTCGTGGCCAACGTCGCCGAATGGTATTGGGGCATCCGCCGCTGGCTCAGCCTGCTCCTCGACACCATCCTCATCGCCTTCATGGGCACGTTATTCGGCGCGGTCGGGGCCCTGGCAGCTTGCTTCCCCGCTGCCCGCAACTTAACCACGCATGAAGGCGTGTACTTCGCCTGTCGTCGCTTCCTGGAGGTCGCCCGCACCGTTCCCGATCTCGTCTACGCGCTGATCTTCGTATACGCCTTCGGACTGGGGCCGCTTCCTGGCGTGCTGGCCATTGCCGTGCATACGATGGGCGCCCTTGGCAAGCTGTTCTCCGAAGTGAACGAAAGCGTTGACGTGGGCCCGATCGACGGCGTACGGGCAGCAGGGGCGAACTGGTGGCAGATGGTGCGCTATGCCGTCGTGCCGCAAGTCCTGCCCGACTTCGCCAGCTATACGCTGTTGCGCTTTGAAATCAACGTGCGCGCCTCCTCGGTCGTTGGCTTCGTGGGCGCGGGCGGCATCGGCCAGGAACTCTATACTGTCATCCGCCAATTCATTTACGTCGACATCAGCGCCATCGTGCTGCTGCTCATCTTCACCGTGGTGTTCATCGACATCGCCTGCGAGCACCTCCGCCATCGCCTCATCGGCCGGGAGGCATTGACATGACGCCGGGTCTGCCCCCAGTCTCCGCGGCCGATCTTGCTGCGTTGCAGCAAGCTGTGCCACGGGCTTTCGGCCGACCGCTCGCCGAACGGCTAGGGATAGCCTTCGGGTGGGCGGGGTTTGGCAGCCTCGTGGCCTTCTGCCTCTGGCGCATGGATTTCACGCCGCAACGCCTGTGGCAGGGCATGGGGAAACTTGGCTGGCTGGTACAGTTCATGGTGCCACCGTCGCATGGCGGCTGGTTGGGCGAGTTCAGCTACGCCATGCTCGAAACCCTCGCCATGGCGTTTCTCGGCACCCTCTTGGCGAGCCTAGCAGCGCTGCCTCTCGGCTTTCTTGGCGCCAAAAACGTCGTGTCGCAGCGCCTGTTTCACTTCGGGCTGCGGCGCCTCTTCGACGGCCTGCGCGGCATCGACACATTGATCTGGGCGCTGATGTTCGTCAATGCCGTGGGGCTCGGTCCCTTCGCCGGGGTCATGGCCATCGCCGTCAGCGATACCGGTACCTTAGCCAAACTCTTCGCCGAGGCGATCGAGAACATCGATCGTCACCAGGTTGAGGGTGTCCGCGCCGCCGGAGCCAACCGATTGCAGCTCATGCGCTTTGCCATCCTGCCGCAGGTCTTACCGGTAATGCTGAGCCATGCTTTGTACTATTTCGAATCCAACACACGCTCGGCGACGATCCTTGGGGTGGTGGGTGCGGGCGGCATCGGCATGCAGCTTTCCGACCGCATTCTCGTCAACAATTGGGACGAGGTGGGCTTCATTCTCATCATGATCTTGGTGGTGGTGAGCCTCATCGATGCGCTGTCAGGCACGCTGCGGCAGCCCCTCATCCACGGTGGGCCACCAGCCGATAAGGCGGCCGCTGACAGCCTCCCAACCTGGCCCCATAGGCGCCAGGGTTAGGCCCCCTCTCCCTCCGGGAGAGGGCTGGGGTGAGGGGGAGAGGGGACTATGGGTGCCGCCCACAGCTGAACCTGGCGCTGATGCCACCCGCCCCTCAATATCCTGGCCGCTCGACGACGTTGCCAGATCCTTCCGGCGTATTTTTTACCCGTAATTTACCCTCGCTTCCCGCCTCTGCAACCTTGGGCTGCCAGAGTAATCCACGGCGATGAGCGGCCAATCCATCGGTTTGACCGCCGTTGCGACGTCCATCACAGCCAACGACTATCACGACTATACCCTATCGGACGGAGGCGACGCATGTCTAAAGCCCTGACGGAAGCGCAGCAACACAGCAACCGCAGCAAAGATGAAACCTTTGCCGAGGTGGTGCAGCGGCGTCTGAGCCGACGCGGTTTCCTGAAAGGAGGGCTGGCCGGTGCCTCTCTGCTGGTGCTCGGTCCGGTAATCCTGGGGCGTCGGGACGATGTCGCGGCAGCCCCCGAGCCGACGCTGACTTTTCAGCCCATCGCGCTGAGCGAAGAAGATCGCGTCATCGTTTCGCCGGGTTATGCCGTAACGGTGCTCATTCGCTGGGGCGACCCCATTCATCCCGATGCCCCAGCGTTCGACGTCAAACACCAAACGGCCGAGCGACAGGCGCTCCAGTTCGGCTATAACTGCGATTGGCTCGACTTCTTTCCCCTGCCGCACCACCTCTCCCCGAACGCTTCGCGGGGGCTGCTGGCCGTGAACCACGAGTATACGAACCCCGAGCTCATGTTCCTGGGCTATGTGCCTGGGAGCCCAACCCAGGAGCAGGTCGATGTCGAGATCGCCGCCCACGGGCTGAGCATCGTGGAGGTCGTCCGCCTGCCCATTGGCGGATGGCGGTACCGTCTCAGCTCGGATTTCAACCGCCGCCTCACCGGCGAAACGGAGATCGTCATCACCGGAGCAGCCGCTGGCCACGATTGGATGAAGACGTCGTACGACCCCGCTGGCACGCGCGTTCGCGGCATGCTCAACAACTGCGCCGGCGGCAAGACGCCGTGGGGCACGATCCTGACCTGCGAAGAGAACTTTCATCAGTACTTTGCCAATCGCGATGCCTTGCCCGATGACGACCCGAGAAAGGCCGTCCACACCCGCTATGGCTTGCCCACCGGAGCCAGTGAGCGCCGCTGGGAGCTGTATCATCCCCGCTTCGATCTGGCGCAGGAGCCGAACGAGCCGTTCCGCTTTGGCTGGGTGGTCGAGATCGACCCCTACGACCCGCACTTCGTGCCTAAGAAGCGCACCGCTCTCGGCCGCTTCCGACACGAAGGGGCCACCTGTGTGGTGGCGCTCGACGGCCGCGTGGCGGTCTATTCCGGGGATGACGAACGCTTTGAGTATCTGTACAAGTTCGTGACCGCTGGACAGTATGATGCGCGCCGCCGCGAGGCCAACTTCGGTCTGCTCGATGAGGGCACGCTGTACGTCGCCCGCTTCCACGACGACGGCACCGGCGAATGGCTGCCGCTGGTCTTCGGTCAAGGTCCCTTGACTCCGGCTAACGGCTTCAACTCCCAGGGCGACGTGTTGATCAACACGCGAGGCGCCGCCGACCTGCTGGGGGCCACCCAAACGGACCGTCCCGAGGATATTGAAACTAACCCGGTCACTGGCAAGGTCTACTGCGTCATGACCAACAACACGCGCCGCACGGCGGAAGACGTCGATGCCGCGAATCCGCGCGCTGACAACCGCCATGGCCACATCATCGAGTTGACCGAGGACGACAACGACCATATGGCCCAGACTTTCACTTGGGAGATTTTCCTGCTGTGCGGCGATCCCGACAACCCCGACGACGGTGCCTACTTCGCTGGGTTCGATCCCCGCCTCGTCAGCCCCATCTCCTCGCCCGATAACATCACCTTCGATCTGCGCGGTAACTTGTGGATCGCCACCGACGGCCAGCCCTCCACCTTCGGCAAAAACGACGGCATCTACGCCGTCCCCGTCGAAGGCCCTGAGCGTGGCTATGTGCGCCAGTTTTTGAGCGGCGTGCCGGGCGGAGAGATGGCGAGTCTCGCCTTCAATCCCCACAATCATGCCCTGTTCTGCTCCGTGCAGCATCCGGGCGAAGGGTCTACTCTTGCCGCTCCATCGAGCACTTGGCCCGATGGCACAACCCCGCCGCGCCCCAGCGTCATCGCCGTCGAACGCGAGAGCGGTGGGAGCCGAGTCATCGGCAGCTAGCTCCCGGATCAGGGAGATCACTCCATTCCAATCACTCCCGAGGCCAGGCCGCTCAGACGTGGAGCGGTGACGGCCTCCTCCATTCTGGGGTCGTTCCGCATACAATGCCGTGAGGCATTGTGAGAAAACGGTTCTGGATGACGTGTTGTTGATGAAAGGAGTGTGTGATGAACCGCATCTTGCCGAAAGTTCTCGTAAGCCTGGCTCTCATGCTTGGAAGTCTGGTGACCCTGGCGCTAGGCGGAGAGCCTAAGGAAAAACCGGTGGTCGAGCAGATTCTCGATCTCTTGTTGCAGCGTGGGCAGATCAGCCAGGAGGAATATCGTACGCTGCAAGAGAAGGCTCGCAACGAATCGGCCTCAGCCGTGCTGGCTGGTATTGAGAAAGGCAAGCCATTCCTGAAATCAGCCAACGGCAACTTCCAGGTGCAATTCGGCGGCCGCATTCAGGCCGATTTCCACGCTGCCGAGGAAGATGCGCGGACGCTGAGTAGCGCCGAGATCGACAGCCAATTCCTCATCCGCCGCTCGCGCTTCGAGGTGGACGGCCTGCTCTTCCGGTTTGCCGGATTTAAGATCGAGGCGGATTTCACCGAAGGCGTCAGCCTGAAGGATGCCTATGTGGATCTGCGATTTTTCCCCGAGCTGCGTTTCAGGGCCGGCCAGTTTAAGGTCCCCTTCAGCCTGGAGGAGTTGACCTCCTCCCGCTTCATCGATTTCGTCGAGCGTTCGATCGTGAACGAGCTGGCGCCGACGCGCGATCGCGGCGTGATGTTGTATGGTGATCTGGCCGGAGGGATGGTGAGCTATGCACTAGGCAGCTTTAACGGCACTGGCGAAGACACCTCGGACAACAATACCGAGTATGATCTGGCCGCCAGGGTGGCCTTTACGCCCTTTTGAGGTTCGGACGAGTTCTGGCTCAAGGGGTTGCAGATCGCCGGTAACTTCAGGTAGGGCGATCAAGATCGCTCCACGAGTGCTCGAGGCCGCACGAGCGCCCGCACGACCAACTGTTTTCAGTATTTCGCCCCGCAGACCACCCGTGGAGAACGGCTGCGCTACGGCGCCGATCTGGCATGGCTGATCGGCCCGGCAGCGTTGAAGGCGGAGTACCTCGTGCAAACCAATGGGCGAAAGGGACTGGGTGCCGGAGGCAAGGATTTGGACGACGTGGTAGCGTGTGGCTGGTATGTATCCGGCACGTACGTGTTGACCGGCGAGGATAAACTGCGCTCCGGCGACGTGGTGCCGAGGGATCCCTTCAACCCCCTGGCTGACCGTATCGGCCTCGGGGCTTGGGAGGTGGGTTTCAGGTATGCCGAGCTGACATTCGACTCCGACGATCCGGTGAATTTCTTCGATGGCAACCTCAGCCTCATGCCGAGCGGTGGAACCACGGCGGAGAACGGGGCGAAGGCTTTGACGCTTGGTGTCAATTGGTACTTCAATGAGCGGACCCACCTGATGTTCAACTGGACGAACTACTGGTACGATAACGCCTTCGGCACACCGTTCAGCTGTCCGGCGCTGACGTGCACAGCCAGGACCTTTGCAGTCGCGACGACACCTCCTGAGAGATCCTCTCCCGCCTGTAGGTCTGGTTCTAAACAGGGGCATCGCTCCTGCCGTCCGAGGGGCCCTCCTCGATTTCCTGGTGGCCCCTTCATCATAATCCCCCAATGATCCCCTCTTGTTACCAACTCTTTACTTGCGTGTCCCTCGGTTGTCACGTCGATGTCATACCTTTAGCTGCGCATGAGCCCAAGGCACCTTGCTCGTGTATGCGTGTGAGCTGTGCCACAGCTTCGCCCCACATCTAGCAGTGTCGATGCCGGGGCGGGTGTTTGCGATGGGGTGTAAATACAGCACAGAGGAGAGGTCCGTGAAACGACAACGTGTGACACAGGTTTCGCAGCGAGGCAGGCTGCTGCAAGGATGCTGGGCGGCAGCGCTGACATGGGCCGTGGTCACGATCCTCTTGGTGGCGGGGATGGGTCTCGCGACCGCTCTCCACGCCCAGGTACCTGAGGTCTCTGGTGAACTTCTCCCCACCGGCGTCCGGATTACACCCGAGGCGGCTGAGGGGGCGATCTTTCAACCGCTGAACCCGGACCTACCGACGCGCCCCGACTTCCTCGCTGGGCAGGCGGTGACGACGGCCGTCAGCCCCGACGGTCATACTCTGCTCATCTTGACGAGCGGCTATAACCGCAACAACGATCCGAGCGGGCAGCGCATTGCCGAGGAATCGAACGAATACGTCTTCGTCTATGACATCTCGGGCAATGTGCCGGCCAAGCGCCAAGTCCTCCAGGTGCCCAATACCTTCAACGGCCTCGTCTGGCATCCGGGCGGGCGGGAGTTCTACGTCGCCGGAGGTGTCGACGACAACGTCCATGTCTTCTCGCTGCAGGGCGGGTTGTGGACCGAGGTGGACAGCCCCATCTCGCTGGGGCACACAACGGGTGAGGGCATGGATGTCGCACCCATGGCGGCAGGCCTGGCGGTCAATGCCAGTGGCACACAGCTGTTGGTGGCGAACTTCGAAAACGACTCGGTGAGCGTCATCGATCTGGAGAAGCGCCTGGCTGCGACGGAAGTCGACCTGCGCCCCGGCAAGGTCGATCCCTCCCAACGAGGGGTTCCAGGGGGTGGATATCCCTTCTGGGTCGTCATCAAGGGAAACACCAAGGCCTATGTTTCCAGCCAGCGCGACGACGAGGTGGTGGCGCTCGACCTGACCACTCCCATCCCGAGCGTGAGCGGGAGGATCCCCGTCGGTGGCCAACCCAACAAAATGATTCTCAACAAGGCACAGACGCGCTTGTTCGTCGCCAACGGCAACAACGACTCGGTGGCGGTGATCGACACCGATACCGACAGGGTGCTGGAGGAGATCGACGCCACCGCCCCACAGGTGCTGTTTCCCAACCCGCAGGGCCTCAAAGGAAGCAATCCGAACAGCCTGGCGCTGTCCCCTGATGAGCGGATTCTGTATGTGACGAATGGTGGCACCAATGCGGTCGCGGTGATCCGGCTTTGGCAACATGACGACAACAAAGGCAAAGATGAAGACGATGACGAGGAGGAGGATAAACACCCCAAGAGCCGCGTGATCGGCCTGATCCCCACAGGCTGGTATCCTAACTCAGTCAGCGTCAACAAGCACGGTTCATGGCTGTACGTCGTCAACGGCAAGAGCAACGCCGGGCCGAATCCTGGCGCCTGTCGCGATACCCTGTCCATCGCCCCAGGCGCCCTGGACGCCTGCCGAGGGCGCAACCTCTATGTATGGCAACTGACCAAGGCGGGCTTTCTGAGCTTGCCCTTGCCCTCAGGCAAGAATCTCGTCAAACTCACATGGCAGGTGGCCGAGAACAACAACTTCCCAGCGGCGCACCAGCGCCAGCGAGGCCACGCCATCATGGAGTTTCTCCGCGACCGGATCAAACATGTGATCTACGTCGTGAAGGAAAACCGCACCTACGACCAGGTCTTGGGCGATCTCGACGTTGGCAACGGCGATCCCAGTCTCGCCCTGTTCCCGGAGCCGATCTCGCCGAACCATCATGCCCTCGCCCGCCAATTTGTCACCCTCGACAACTTCTACGACAGCGGCGGCGTCAGCGGCGACGGCTGGAACTGGTCGACGGCGGCCAGAGCCACCGATTTCACGGAAAAGACCGTGCCTGTCAACTACGGCGGCCGCGGGTTGACCTACGATTGGGAGGGCACCAACCGCAACGTCAACGTCGGCTTGGCGACGGTCGAGGAGCGCCAGGCTGCCAATCCGTACACCCCCGGTGATCCCGATCTCCTGCCGGGGCAGGCCGATGTCGCCGCTCCGGCCGCCCCCAAAGGCGAGGCCGGCACGGGGTACCTATGGGATGCCGCCCTGCGGAAGGGGTTGACCGTCCGCAACTACGGCTTTTTCGGGGATCTTTTCCGCTACTTCCTGCCGCCGGATGATCCAGCGTTCATCCCCGTGGTGCGGAATCCCTTCGAACTAGGGCTGGTGCAGTTCTATGCCACCAAGCCGTCGCTGCAGAGCATCTCCGACCTATACTTCCGCGGTTACGACCAGAAGAACGCCGACTTCTGGCTGTATAAGGAGTGGGAGCGGGAGTTCGACGAGTATGTGCGCAATGGCAACCTGCCGCACCTACAGCTCGTCCGTTTCCCCCACGACCACTTCGGTGACTTCGCCGCGGCCATCGATGGCGTCAACACGCCGGACGCCCAAATGGCGGACAACGACTACGCCGTGGGGTTGCTGATCGAAAAAGTCGCCAACAGCCCTTACAAGGAGAACACGCTGATTTTCATCATCGAGGACGATGCCCAGAACGGCGGCGACCATGTCGATGCGCATCGCAGCCTCGCCTACATCGTCGGACCGTATGTCAAGCAGGAAGCGGTGGTCTCGACGCCGTACAACACCGTGAGCATGCTACGCACCATCGAGGAGGTCCTCGGCCTGGAGCCGATGGGGCTCACCGACGGCCTGGCGGCGCCCATGACCGATGTCTTCGAAGAGACCTTGCGGGCATGGACCTACACCGCCATCGTCCCTGAGGTGCTCCGCACCACGCAGTTGCCGCTGCCGCCGAAGACGGCGCGCAACAGCCTGCCACTGACCGAGTTTGCCCAGGTCCTCGCGCGGCCACGCGGCGACGCGGCCTACTGGGAGAAGGTCATGGCCGGGCAGAATTTCCGGGTTGAGGACGACCTCGATGAGAGACGCTTCAACCAGGCGCTGTGGCACGGCCTCATGGGGGAGGATACCCCGTATCCGACGATTCGCCACGGGCGCGATTTATCACAGGAGCGTGAGCATCTGCTGCAGGAATACCAGCGGAAGGTGCTAGACCGTTTTGGGGTGCGGGCCGAGAAGGCACCTGTCCAGTAGACTTCGGGGGAGAGCTGTACAACCCAGAGGCCCCACCGCCTGGAGGGGCCTCGTTTGGAATCGCTGACGACGATATAGACCTTACATGCTTAAATGGCATGTGCCAGATCTGTAGGCCCGGAGCGAACGCCACCGCCGCGCTGATAACGCCATCAATGCTTCTTATCCGTCACGACAGTATTTCGCAAAGTCTAACCCACTTTTTACGGTCTCTTAACGTGAGGTTCATGATGCCTCCGTACTCTCGGCAGTGGTCTCTGTCCTCCTCCCCGGTGCTGTCTCACATGTACATGGTTGGACAGCACGCGACCATCGTCTATAGGCCAATCTGTGTGCATGCGCGCACAACGATGTGACGCGAGCCTCTGCGTCGGTGCGCGTAGGGGAAGGACACAGAGAACTTCTGTCGTGCATTCGCCATGAGACATGGGCAATGGTGACTCATACGAAAACATGCACGTGGCATGCGCAGCCCACTAAGCCATCTCTCCTCACCCTGGTTGTCTGACGGCTTTCACCGCATTGCAATTCCGCCAAAGGGGGATATCTCATGCGACTGCTGCAGAACACCCTGATGCTCGTGACTGGTCTACTGGCGTTGTCTGCACCAGGCATGGCCGCCTATGCGGCTCAAAGCATCGTGCAGCTCGGCCCTCGTCCATTCTACCTCGTCGACCAATTGGAAGATGGTGCACTCAAAGACAAACTCGAGGCATGCATTGCTAGGATTCGGAGGTATCGACACCACGACTTCTCGATCGGACATCGCGGCGCGGCCCTACAGTTCCCAGAGCATACAAGGGAATCCTACGAAGCGGGCCATCGAATGGGAGCGGGCCTCCTCGAGTGCGACGTCACGTTCACCAAGGATGGTGAGCTGGTGTGCCGCCACGCCCAATGTGACTTGCACACCACCACGAACATCCTGGCCACTGACCTCGCCAGCACGTGCCGAGTGCCCTTCACACCGGCCGAACTCGACGACGATGGCCAGCGGCTGAAGGACGCCACTGCGCTCTGTTGCACCACCGACATCACCTTAGAGGAGTTTAAGAGCCTCAAGGGCAAGATGGACGCGTCTAACCCGAATGCGACTACCGTGCAGGAGTTCCTTGGCGGGACAGCGAACTTCCGGACTGATCTCTATGCCACCGGAGGTACCTTGCTCAACCACCGAGAGAGCATCGCCCTCATCGACCGATTAGGAGCGAAGTTTACGCCCGAGCTCAAAGGCATCGATCGCGATGGTCAGGGGAACCCACTCGTCGCCGAGAACAACGGCTTCGGTGAGTCTGGCCTGGATCAGCAAAGCTACGCACGCAAGATGATCCAGGAATACATCGAGGCGGGTATTCATCCGAGCAGGGTGTTCGCCCAATCATTCAACCTCAACGATATCACCCAGTGGATTCGTGAGTTCCCGAGCTTCGGCCGGCAGGCTGTATACCTCATCAGTGAAAACCCAGCGGATCCACTCGCCGGCCCGGTAAGCGATATCAGTCAGCAGCCGCCACCCTTGGAAGCGTTCGCCGAGGTACGAAACAGGGGGGTCAACATCATCGCGCCGCCCATGCCCGTCCTGCTGCAGGCCAGCCCAACCGGCAAGCAGATCATGCCCTCGGCGTATGCGGAACGGGCAAAACAAGCGGGCTTCGACCTCATCTCCTGGACTGTGGAGCGCTCTGGTCGCATCGTGGAGGACATCCTGGAAGGTGGCGATACCTTCTACTATCAGACCACGCTCGGCGCGCTCAGAAACGATGGCGATATCCTGTACACCATTGACGTGCTCGCTCAGAATGTCGGCATCATCGGTCTGTTCTCGGACTGGCCGGCGACGACCACCTTCTACGCCAACTGCCTGAAATCATCGTTCCGCTCGTCGGAGGCGACGGAGCCGGGCCGCTGACCAATCTCGACAACGACTACGCCGAGGTGGAAGACGCTGCCTTGTTCCGCTCGATCGAGATCCTGTAGAAGAGCGACTCAGAGCATCATCCGCTCGACGGGAAGTTGTGCGTGTACCGCAGCCGCACGGGCAGACACGAGTAGGCGGCGCTCGCGAACGGCCTGTCGCAGCGCAACTGCTGAGTCAAGGTGTCACGCAACGCGATGGCCGCCGATGGGCTCGATCCATAAAGAGTTTACCTGAAATTTACCGTCACGCCCTGGGCGTGTCATCTTGAGACGTTAACGTTGCAGCGGCATAGAAACCGACGGTGATTGGGCGACGCGTGTCATCGCTCCGGCCTATTTCAGAGGAAGTCATGCGGGTTGCAGGTCAAGTTCGTCGGCAGTCCCGAAGGTCTCAAGCCTGACACCCCGTCGCCCCTGGCTATCAATTCTTTGGGGCGGTCAAGATCGATGGCAAGAGCGAGGTCATGACCGTTTCCCTCCGCAACCTGAAAGGGGAGCGCATCTATACCGTGGAGTTGCCCCTGGAGGCTTCACTCATGGCAGACCAGCGTCGGCCGGTGTCCCCCATCATCCAGTTGGAGGGTGTGACCAAGCGCTTTGAGGCCAAACGCGCTCTAGCCCAGGTCACGGTCACTATTCAGCCGGGCGAGTTCGTCGCTGTCATCGGGAAGTCGGGGGCCGGGAAAACGACCTTGCTGCGCTGCCTGGCGGGCTCGACGACGGTCAGCGAAGGCTGCATCCGAGTTGGAGAGCAGGACCTGGCGACGCTACAGGGAGCGGCCTTCAGGCGACATCGCGCGCGGGTGGGGATAATCTATCAGCAATTCAACTTGGTCAAGCGCTTACGGGTGTTCGACAATGTGCTGATCGGCCGTCTGCCCCATCTCGCAGGTTGGCGCCGCTGGGCAGCGCTGTGCCGTTACTTCGACGCGGCGCAGCAGGCGACCGCCCTACGTTGCCTCGAGCATGTCGGCCTCCTCGACCGGGCGTGGCAGCGCACCGACACCCTTTCTGGAGGTGAGCAACAACGCGTGGCCATCGCGAAGATCCTGGCGCAGGAGCCGCTCGTCATCCTGGCGGATGAGCCGGTGGCGAGCCTCGATGTGATGAATGGAGCGCTGGTGATGGAAACGCTGCGAGGCATCGCCACCGCCGCCGGACTGACCGTCATCGCCAATCTGCACCACGTCGAATATGCCCGCCGCTATGCCGATCGTGCCCTTGGACTGCGCGGCGGTCAATTAGTCTTCGATGGACCGCCGACAGACTTAACGGACGCAGCGGT
>Ga0073934_10004370_pt1 | contig 23667 bp, 18 predicted proteins | sample LarsenN4metaG_FD_76834 | JGI IMG/M metagenome (GOLD analysis project Ga0073934, IMG submission 76834) | Hot spring sediment bacterial and archeal communities from British Columbia, Canada, to study Microbial Dark Matter (Phase II) - Larsen... ... | reverse complement strand
TGGTTTCAGTTACTCAAACGCATCCAATCTCACGCTGATATTGCGGCTCATTTTGGGTTCGATATTGACCTCAAACCTCGCTTAGAATCGGCTTATTGAGAATGCTGCAAGATCTCAGTCAACTCAATGCATTACAGTTTGAACCCTGTTGCTCAAGTGGCTGACGTTCTAAAAGATCAATCCATGCGTTGCCTACTATTCGACAGAACTTTTCGGATTGCGTGAAGTAAGCGTCAATTTGTTGCGCTAAGTCTTCTGGAAAGTTGGGGTAATGTCGCTGGAGATATTCGTTACCAAAGACAACCCAGTCTTGCAAGATTGCGCGTGTCACTTCGATATGGCACTGGAATCCGTAGATATTATTATGGATTCGATAAGCTTGATGTTGGCAGCGATCGCCCGTCATCAGCAGGGTTGCCTGGGTTGGCAAATCAAAAGTGTCAAAGTGCCATTCCATCAAATGAATCGGCTCGCGATCGCTCCAAATCTGCAATAGTGGGTCGTCTACTATCGCTGCTTGAATTGAGCGTAGCGGGGTAAACCCAAGCTCTACCGTTGAATGGGGGTAAACCCGTTGACCAAAGGCTCTAGCAATCAGCTGCGCCCCTAGGCAAATACCCAGAATCGGTTGGTGCGCGGCTGAAAACAGTTGAATCAGGCGAACCACCTTTGAAAGATAAGGATAATTTTCATCATCCTCCGCATTCATCGGGCCACCCAAAACAATTAACCCACTATAAAGCTGAATCTGCTCAGGTAAAGAATCACCTTTGAACGGAGCCACAATCTCTGTCTGGACGTTGCGATCGCGCAGACAATCTCCCAACACACCAAGCGGTGCAATCTGTGAGTTTTGGATAACCAAGAGTTTCATAAACGTGGGTCAGGACGATCAAATTGCCAAAGTTAAATTACTTGAAACTCTCTTAGAGCGGGTAGAAAATTACGATTCTCATGATTTGAACGGCTCAATTTAAGTAGAGCAAACCGCTGATCTTCCGTCATTTTCTCCCATTGATCCAGATGCAGTGTAATTCCAAACGACTCAGCTTTTTGAAGCACACTTTCAGCAATCACGGCTGAATTTTTCCACTCTGGGGCAGGGTCAACGGCAAGTTCGGTAGCGTTTTCACCTGTGCGATCGTAGACTAACTGCTTCAACGTATCGCGATAGTGCTGAATCTCGGCTGTTGAATTGCAGGGCAAATCTACCAATAACTGACGCTCGCGATCGCTAAATTGGTGCCATTGCGGCAGCTTTAACTTAATGCCGCAAACATCTAGCTTTAGCCTCACCTGCATGGGAATGCAGCGCAAACTGTCTACGAAGTCGGCTTCAAACAGAAAGAAGGAGGTCGATTTCACCATATGGAAACCTTTGCACAAAATCCTATTCCCCATACTATAGGGAGATTGGCTCTAAAGAAAGTGCCATTTTAGATACATTCATTAGAGCCATTTTTTGGCATCGTGAACCATTATCGGTTTGTAAGAGGCACTTCCTATGTCCAGGTATGCGGCCACTCTCGCTGTCATTCATCTCGATCGCACATCCTCAACCCCCTTGTATCTTCAGCTATATGAAAATATTCGCCGTGCTGTTTCAACTGGGCAACTTGCCATTGGCACTCGACTCCCCTCAACCCGCGATTTAGCAACCAGTTTGGGTGTCTCTCGAAATACCGTTACTTCTGCTTTCGACCAGCTTTTAGCAGAAGGCTATATCGAGGGCAAAGTCGGCGCAGGCACCTATGTGGCTGAAGTTGATGTAATTCCAAACCAGCAACCTGGCTTGCTATCCAGCCATGCCACTGCTTCGCCCTGCACCCTTTCACAACGCGGGCAAACCATGCTGTCTCTACGCGACACGATTTTTCGCTACCGTCACGACCCGATTCGGGCATTTCGTCCAGGAGTCCCGGCCTTGGATGCGTTTCCAGTTGAGGTGTGGTCGAGACTGATGACTCAACACTGGCGTTACGCACAGCCCGATTTACTAAGTTATGGTGATCCTTGCGGCTATCGCCCCCTGCGAGAATGTATTGCTGAATATTTGCAACTTTCAAGAGCCATTCGATGTCATCCCGATCAAGTCATTGTCGTGTCGGGTTCTCAGCAGGCACTCGACATCACTGCACGCGTATTGCTTGACCCCGGTGATGCTGCTTGGATGGAAGACCCAGGCTACATCGGTGCCAGAAATGTTTTTTTGGGTGCAGAAATTAACTTGATTCCTGTACCTGTTGATGCCCAGGGCCTCAATGTTGAAGTCGGGAAATTCAAGTATCCCCATGCCAAGCTGGCTTACGTTACCCCATCACACCAATTTCCGCTGGGCTACACGATGAGTCTAGCTCGACGTTTAGAACTGCTCGAATGGGCATACCAGGTAGGCGCGTGGATTGTAGAAGATGATTATGACAGCGAATACCGCTATCAAAACCAACCTTTAGCCGCCCTGCAAGGGTTAGACGATAGTGGACGCGTCATTTATATGGGCACGTTCAGTAAAGTGCTGTTTCCTTCGCTGCGGTTGGGTTACCTGGTTGTTCCACCTGGACTAGTCGATGCTTTTGCCGCCGCTCGTGCCGTGTGCGATCGCCATTCTCCCCTATTTGAGCAGGCAGTACTGACTGACTTTATCCGAGAAGGCCACTTTAGCCGTCACCTGCGACGAATGCGCATGCTTTATGCCGAGCGACAAGCCACTCTCGTTTCTGCGGCTCATAAACTAAGCCCCTACTTGAATGTGCAAGCGTGTGAAGCAGGGATGCACTTAATTGGATGGCTACCGCCAGAGGTAGACGATCGCAGTCTTTCTCAAGACCTGGCTCAACAAGGCATTACAGCACCGGCGCTCTCAACTTATCGGCTGGAGCCATCACCCTGCGCAGGGCTGGTCTTAGGCTATGCTGCCATCAACAGTGAAACAATTCAATCAGCAGTCAAACAAATGGCTTCGACATTGCCAGGCGCCATCCATCAGTCTCTCAAGGCCTCTACAAAAGAGATTGCCTATTTTTCCACGCCTAATGTTCTGCGCTCTGCTTCTTAAAAAGATGATTGATACTAATTTAAGTTGGGATTAGAGCGAATTCTAGGAATCGCCGCGCTGCTAGATTCTGGAAACTTTGAATCCTTTCTCTCAAATGAGGGAAAAGGAGTGGCTGCACCGTTTCATGCAGCGATGCTCGATTGAGCAAGATACTTCCATTTAGAAAGGGAATTGGCACCCCAAAATTGGATCAAATTGGCACTTTTCGTAAGACCATTTGCCGAATAGGATACCTAGAAAAGCTGCATCACTCGCGAAACAAGGTTGAAGGTTGAGTAGTTATGTCTCCCTGAAGGGCGATGTAGCGGTGCTGTAAGCAGCTAGAGCTGAATTTAAATCCTGTCCTTTATTGACTTCACATGGCGGTTCTAAAATGGTTGTATCAGATAGCATTTCCAGCAAATTACCGATTAACTTGCCAGTTACTTCTGATACGGATGTAGATGCTGTATCAGCATTGATGCAAGAGCTTCAACAACGGGATATCCGCTATCTCCGGTTTGAGATGCCCGATATGCACGGAGTTTCTCGTCTTAAAGTTGTTCCAGTCAATAAAGTCGAGGGATATGCGCGGCAAGGGCTAAATTTTTATGGCGGTACTTTAGCGTTAGACACATCTTCTCTAGTTGTTCCAGCTTCGGGATATCATGCAGAACGCAAATTTAAAGATCACCTGATTTTTCCAGATTTCAGTACGCTAACTCCTGTACCTTGGCTTGAAAAAACAGCCAAAGTTATCTGTGACCCAGTGGAATACTCAGGTGAGGCAATGGCGATCGCACCTCGATATGTACTTAAGCAGGTGCTAGACCTGGCAGCATCTATGGGCTTTGATGTGATGATGGGACACGAGTTTGAGTTCTATCTATTAGATGGTAAAACACGCCAACCATTATTTGGTGGATGTCAAATTTTTAATCATCTTCGGAGTCAATACAACTCTGATATTGAGACAATGGTGCGTTACTTAGAAGAATCAAACATCGACATCATTACCTACAACTGCGAGCATGCGCCTTCTCAATTTGAAATCAACTATGGGCCTGCGATCGGGCTGGCAGCCGCAGATAAAGCATTTAACTTCAAAACTGCGGTTAAGGAGATTGCTCACCGTCTCGGCTATCTCGCAACTTTCATGACAAAACCCTACCCCGATAAGTCAGGCAGTTGCTGCCATTTTCATATCAGTTTGTGGAATAAAGAGAACGGCGAAAATGCGTTTTTAGATACAGGTGATGAGCTGGGTCTGTCTAGCACGGCCAAGTCATTTATTGAAGGCATTTTGACCCATGCGCGGGGACTAATGCCAATGATTGGCCCAACTCCAAACTGCTATCGACGGCTTAAACCTCATACCTTTGCACCATCCAAAGTCAGTTGGGGAATCGAAGACCGCTCCTCGATGGTACGCGTCAAAGCAACAAATGACGATCGCACCCATTTTGAGATTCGAGCGGCTTCTGGTTTGAGTAATCCTTACCTGACCGCAGCCGGAGTGCTGGCAGCCGGTTTGCTGGGTATCAAAAAACAACTGGCTTTGCGCTCAACGGGTGACTGCCCCGGTGAAGAAAACCCGGCATTTCCCTGGTTGCCTCAAAGCTTAGGTGAAGCGTTAGATAGCTTGGCGGCTGATTCAGAGATGAAACAACTACTGGGCGAAGAGTTTGTGCGCGTGTTCACTGAAGTTAAGCGATTTGAACTCGATCGCTTCGATCGCCACGTGAGTGATTGGGAGATCAATGAATACATGGAAGTCTACTAATTCTTCTATGAATTAGCAGATTAATAGTTGGAAATTTTAGATGGATATACAGTTACAGATTGTCTGATGGCGAAGGGCATCAGCAATTGTTTGGTATGGCTCAATTAGCTCATTGCTTGCTGCAAGCTTCAAATAGGAGAGAGAAATGAAACGCCGAGTATTTGTTCAAAATTTAGCAGTATCGGCTGCATTGACCGCAATGGCGGGTTGTGTTCGCAGCGCAACAAGTAGCACGAGTGGTGCTACAGGAAGTGATATTAAAGTCGGGATTCTTTTTTCCCTGACTGGCGGTTTAGAGATCGTTGAGAAATCGATGCATGACGCTACCCTGATGGCGATCGAGGAGATCAATCAAGCCGGGGGGGTGTTGGGAAGGAAACTTACTCCCGTGATTGAAGATGGGGCATCTGATCCACGAATTTTTGCTGAAAAAGCGCGTAAGCTACTGATTTCTGATAAGGTCGCAACCGTGTTTGGGTGTTATACCGGGGCGAGTGTAAAAGCCGTATTACCTGTTTTTACCCAGCAGCGTGGCTTGCTCTACTACCCCACCTATGCGCAGGGTAATGAATGCCCGTCTCACGCCATTTATACCGGGGCAGTGCCCAACCAACAGGTGAGCAACTTCATCCCCTGGATCATGAAAAACCTCCATGCTAAGCGATTCTTTTTAGTCGGCTCAAATTACGTATTTCCCAGAGAGATGGCAAAGGTTGCCAAGATTATGCTGAAGCAAAATGGGGGCGAGTTTGTTGCCGATGAATACTTACCGCTCAACCACACCGAATGGGGACCATTAGTCAGCAAGATTAAGCAACTGAAACCCGATGCTATTTTCTCAAATGTGGTTGGCACTTCAACCGTTGCGTTCTACCGAGAATTTAAAAACCAGGGACTCAAACCAGAAGATATTCCAATCTGCTCAACCGTGACCAGTGAAGTCGAGACGCAGGCCATTGGTTCGGAGTTTGTTGAAGGTCATTACTCTTCATTCCCCTACTTTCAGTCAGTGAGTACACCCGTCAACAAAGACTGGGTTGCTAAGGTAAAGCAGAAGTTTGGCAATAACGCAGTCACGCATCACGCGATGGAATGTTCTTACTGGCAGGTACATATCTTTAAACAGGCTGCAGAAAAGGCGCAGAGTCTTGAGCCAGAAAAAATGCGCACAGCCTCTTTAGGCCTGGAATATGAAGCACCGGGCGGTCTGGTCAAAATTGACCCCGATAACGGCAACGCCTGGTTGACTCCTCGCATTGGTCAATGCCAGGCGGATGGGCAATACAAGATTGTTGACGAAGGGAAAGCACCGATTAAACCATTGCCATACGTGGCATACGGTGAAACCACTGGCAATCTCTACTGCACCGCAAAAGGCTTAGACACGGCCAAATTTAAACCTCAAGAGCAGTCATAGTGAGGAACTCCATGTTAAGTAGCATATTATCCGGTTTAAGTATTGGCTCAGTCTTACTTTTAGTGGCATTAGGTCTAACTGTCATTTACGGCAGTATGGGCATTATTAACATGGCTCATGGAGAACTGGTGATGCTGGGTGCCTATGTGACTGTGTTTTCAGAACGGTTCCTGCGCTTGCCATTTCTGCTCTGTTTACCGCTTGCTTTTGGCGTGACAGCGGGTTTAGGGCTTCTGATCGAGCGGGTTGTGGTGCGGCGATTATATGGTCGGTTACTCGATACGTTGCTTGCTACCTGGGGCATTGGCATTATTCTTCAGCAAGTGATTCGCCTGAGCTTTGGCCCAGAGCTGCAAAATGTTTCAGTTCCAGGCTTTCTAACAGGCGAATACCGAATTGGAGAAGTCAGTCTGCAAGCCTACCGCCTAGCCATTTTTTTAGTCGCCCTCGCTTTATTTGCGATCGCCCTCTTGATTCTCTATCGCACAGACTTCGGAACCCAGCTACGAGCTGTGACTCAAAATCCACAAATCTCTGCTTGCAATGGAATCAACGTCAACCAAATCCGTTCTTACACTTTTGCACTAGGATCTGGCCTCGCTGGAGTTGCTGGGGTGATGGTCAGCGGATTTAATGCGGTCAGCCCCACAATGGGAACGAATTATGTTGTGGATTCGTTTATCGTCGTTGTCGTTGGTGGTGTCAGTTCGCTGGTGGGGACTGTTGCCAGTTCGGCTTTGTTGGGTAGTGTCAACTCAGTTGTCGCCTGGATGAGTAATGACGTATTAGCAAAAGTTGTGCTGTTAGGTCTTGCGATCGCTGTGATTCGATTCTTCCCAAAGGGTTTGTTCACCATCCAGTCTCGGTAATTGCTCAACTAGTTGATTTTGTTTTGCCCTCACTCGTCATGGTATCTGAAATGAATCTTGTAAAACTCAAACGATTCATACTGTCGCCCTACACACTTTTCATTGTAGCCATCCTGATTCCACCCCTATTTGTTGTTGATCCCTTTTGGGTTAATCGTCTATCCCTTTATCTGGTCTTTAGTGTACTTGCGCTTTCGATGTCGCTTTGCTGGGGCTATGCTGGCATCTTAAGCTTAGGGCATGGTGTTTTTTTTGGGCTGGGCGCTTACTGCATGGCGATGTCACTCAAACTACTCAGTCCAGATAGTCTCACCCAGGGAACTCCTTTTCCACTTCCCGACTTTATTGTCTGGAACACACCACCCGGAGAAGCCCTCAAACTCCCCTGGCTTTGGGTTCCGTTTCAAAATCAATGGTTTGGTTTAGTTGCAGCGTTGTTAGTCCCTGCGTTATTTGCAGCATTAGTCGGCTGGTTTGTCTTTTATGGCAGTGTTTCCGGTGTGTTTATTTCGATCATCACCTTATCAATGGTCGTGATTCTTAATTTGGTCATCATCGATCAGCAACCCCTGACCAATGGATTCAATGGGTTAAATAACCTGGCGATGTTTAATGTGGGTGGTTTTGAGTTTGACCCTTACGGGTTACCAACCTATTACTTAATTGCGATCGCCTGTGCACTCACCTTACTCGGCACTCGCTGGTTAACTCAAACCAAAGCCGGGCTGATTTTCAAAGCAATTCAGGCAGATGAGCAACGGGTTAAATATTTTGGTTATGACATTGCCGCTTACAAGATTTTTGCTTTAAGCGTGTCAGCGATGATTGCAGGCTTAGCGGGTGTCCTCTTTGTGATCAATTCTCAGTATGCCTCACCGACTATTATGGATGTCACACTGAGTATTGCGATTGTCATTTGGGTTGCTGTGGGTGGGCGAGATTCACTGATTGGGGCGGCGGTTGGCGCGATCGCGATTAACGCAATTCAAAATGTGCTGAGTGAAAGCGAGAGCCTGATCAACGTTTGGCGACTCTTACTTGGAATTTTGTTCTTACTTGTAGTCATGTTTTTACCAAAAGGCTTAGCAAGTTTGGGCAGTCTATTGCAGCGATCTCCCTCAGTGACAACGGACACAGCAACGCCTGTTGAAGCGGTTGACTCTCAACCTCTCAAGCTACTTTCTCAGGTTGAACCTCGCAAATAAAAGGAGCGGGTATGGCACAAATCACAACAGCTCAAACAAAACTAGCCCCGCGATCGCCAGAGGCACCGCTATTAGAAATTCAAAATCTGCATGTTTCGTTTAACGGTTTAAAGGTGGTGGATGGGCTAGAGTTCTGCCTCGACCCGGGTGAGGTACGAGTTCTAATTGGCGCAAATGGTGCGGGTAAAACCACCACAATGGATTTAATATCGGGTAAGACAAAAGCGACGCAAGGCAAGATCTTATTCAAAGGCCAAAACATCACCAATCGGGAACCGCATCAGATTGCTCGCGCTGGCATTGGTCGCAAATTTCAAGTTCCCAGTGTATTCAAAGACCTGACGGTTGCTGAGAATATGCAGGTCGCTTTGTGTCTTAATCCGTCTCTGGTTGCCAGCGTGCGCCCCCATCTGCAAAGAAAAGACCAGGAACGTATCTCAGAACTGCTGAGCTTAGTTGGTCTGGCCGACCTGAGCCAACAACCTGCACGCCATCTTTCTCACGGGCAAACTCAGTGGTTAGAGATTGGCATGGTTTTAGCTCAAAACCCGGAGTTGGTGCTATTAGACGAGCCGACAGCTGGAATGACGGTGCAAGAAACTCGTAAAACGGCTGACATCATTAACTCCTTGCGTGGACAGCACACGATTTTAGTAGTGGAACACGACATGACGTTTGTTCGCGATATTTGCCACATCATTACCGTCATGCACCAGGGAAAGAAGCTGGCAGAAGGCACAATTCACGAAATCGAACAAAATCAAGATGTTTTAAATGTGTATTTGGGCAGTGGAGGTGTTTCCCATGCTTGAACTCGAAAAGGTTGACTCGTTTTATGGCAATAGCCACATTTTGCATCAGGTTTCGTTTGCCATCCCCAGTGGTAGTTTTACAGCCGTTGTCGGACGCAATGGGATGGGCAAGACAATGCTGTTAAAGACGATTATGGGTTTGACCGATCGCGTGCGTGGCAGCCTCCTGTTAAACACCCACCCGTTGACGCCACTACCCACCCATTGCCGTGCTAAGGCCGGGTTGGCCTATGTTCCTCAAGGGCGAGAAATTATTAGCCAATTCACTGTTAAAGAAAATATTTTGATGGGCTGTTACGCGCGGCTCGATGGCAAGAAAAAGATGCCAGAGTTAGCCCTAGAGCTATTTCCCTATCTTAAGGATAATCTTAATCGGCGGGCGGGTCTGCTCTCTGGTGGGCAGCAGCAGCAGTTGGCGATCGCGCGTGCCCTGGCAGCTAAACCAGCGGTGCTGTTGTTAGATGAACCTACCGAGGGCATTCAGCCTAATATTGTGGAGCAAATTGAGCAAGCTATTACTCGCTTAAATCAAGACTTTGGCTTAACGATCGTTCTGGTCGAGCAGAACATCGCCTTTGCGCGTCGCGCTGCCCAACAATTCATCATGCTCAACAACGGGGCGATCGCGGCAAAAGGTTCTATCCACGAACTGAGCGATGAGTTAGTTCACCGTTATATGGCGGTTTAGGCAAGCTGACTATTAAGAAGCAATCAAAGTGGCTCTATTGAATTTGATAAAATTGGCACTTTTAATCAGTCCAATTTCTGTTTAAGATCAGTGCGCACATTCAAATTTCAATGCTTGACAAGGCTTCAAATCGGCGTCTGAGCAGCACGAATTTGGGCTGACGACGTGTTAATACCATTCTGCCCTTCACCCATGTCTGAAATGAGAGAAACAGTCCGCACTACCTGCCCCCGTGATTGCTACGACGCCTGTGGAATGGTGGTTGTCAAAAAACAGGGAGAAATTGTTCGAGTTAAAGGAGATCCGGCTCATCCGGTCAGTCGCGGTGAACTGTGTGGCAAATGTGCGGTGGCTTACAACAGTGTATGGATTGACCCTAAAGCCCGACTGACTCAGCCCCTTAAACGGGTTGGAAAAAAAGGGCAAGGCCAGTTTGTGCCCGTCTCGTGGGATGCAGCGATCGCCGAAATTGCGGCAAACTTACAAGCCATTTTGGCTACAACAGGGAACCAAAGTATTTTGCATACCCACTACACTGGCACCTGTTCTTTAATTGCAGGCTTCTTTCCGTTGCGCTTTTTTAACCGTCTGGGTGCGACAGAAGTCGATCCCGATACGGTCTGCAATAAAGCCGGACATGTTGCGCTGCAAATGATTTTTGGTGACTCTTTAACGGGCTTTGATCCTCGCACTGCTAAAGATGCTGCTTGCATTCTGGTTTGGGGGGCAAATCCTTCTGCTTCAGCCCCTCATGCCCATAAGCACTGGCTGCCTGAAGCCCCTGGAAAACGGATTGTGATTGATCCCATCCGGCATCCTACGGCTGCCGCTGCCGATTTACATCTGCAACCGTTTCCTGGCAGTGATGGCGCACTGGCCTTTGCATTGCTGCATGTGATTCAGCGAGAAGGATTGTTGGATGAAGCTTTTCTTGCAAAACATACGTTGGGTTGGGAAGAAGTGGCACCCATTTTGTCAGCCTGCCCGCCTGCTTGGGGGGAAGCCGTTACGGGGGTGCCAGCCGCCTTAATTGAGGAAGCCGCTATTGTTTACGGACAGGGACCCTCTCTCTTGTGGTTGGGGCAAGGGTTGCAGCGTCAACCTACGGGGGGGAATGTGTTTCGGGCGTGTAGTTTGCTGGCGATCGCTACGGGCAACCTTGGTAAGCCCGGCGCAGGTCTGCTGTATATGAATGGAACGGCCAATCGAGGGATTGATTCCGATTATGTCTCGGCTCCCCACCTCAACCCAGGCGCAGCGCATTCGATCAGCCATATGGATTTAGCAGCGCATCTAGCCAATGCAAGCCAAAGCCGCGCTCTGTTCTGTTGGAATAACAATATCGTGGCGTCTAGCCCTCAGCAAAAGCAATTGCGTCAAGCTTTAGAACGAGAGGATCTGTTCATGGTGTCTGTTGATCTCTTTGCGACTGACACGACTGATTACGCAGATTTTGTATTACCGGCTGCCAGTTTTTTAGAATTTGATGATTTAGTGTTTTCCTACTTCAACTACTCAATCTCGGCGCAGGTGAAAGCGGCTGAGCCAATCGGTGAAGCCCTACCAAATCAAGAAATTTTTCGTCGTCTGTCTGCGGCAATGGGCTTCACTGAACCGGAGTTATTTGAAAGCGATGCTGCAATTATCGCCAACCTTTTGCAGCAGACTCAAACGGGCATTGACTTTACCCAGCTTGCAACGCGGGGAACCATCGATTACACCCCCGAACCCGTCATGCAATTTGCTGACTATCGATTTGCAACCCCAAGCGGCAAGATTGAAATCGCTTCAAAGCAATTTGTGGCAGCCGGATTACCGCGATCGCCCCAACCCCTGGCTGATGCTCGCCCGATACATGGAAAGTTGAGAGTCCTTTCCCCAGCGTCACCCTGGCTAATGAATAGTGTCTATGGCAATGATGCAAAAGTTCATCATTTAATTGGTGAGGCAGATGTCATGCTGCATCCACAAGAAGCACAGCAACGTGGATTAAAAGATGGAGATCGGGTCACACTATCAAATGATATTGGTGCCCTACCATTGCAAGTCAAGCTTTCAGATCAAGTTCCGATGGGGGTGGCATTGGTGTACAAAGGTCGCTGGCCCAAGTGTGATCGGTCTGGGGCAAATGTAAATGTGCTGAACCCAGGACGCAAAACAGATCTGGCAGAAAGTTCATGTGTCCACGCGATCGAAGTTGACATTACCCCTATTGCTTCAATTGAACGTTAAGGAGATTTCGCAATGAAGTTTTTAGTGATTAAGCACGTTGTCGCTGAAGGATTAGGTATTTTTGAACAGTTCTGCTACGAGGCAGGTATTTCGGTTGATGTGGTGGAACTTGAAAAAGGTGACTTGTTCCCAGCTTTAGAAAAATATTCAGCCCTATGGGTGATGGGCGGCCCGATGAATGTGGGAGATACGAAGGAGTACCCCTGGCTGGTCGAAGAGAAAGCATTAATTTGGTATGCGGTGACTGAGCTGCAATTGCCTTACATGGGGGTTTGTTTGGGGGCGCAGCTTCTGGCAGATGCGTTAGGTGGAGAAGTGGGTTTTATGCCTGCGCCAGAAGTCGGTTTGTTGCCAATCAATTTAACAGATGCAGGATACCAGCATCCCCTGCTACAGGGGTTACCTCAAACTTACAAGGTTTTGCAATGGCATGGTCAAGAGATCACTCGCTTGCCATTGGGGGCAACGGTGCTGGCTACTTCACCCCAATGTCAGGTGCAAGCCTTTGCCGTTGGCGATCGCACCTTTGGTCTACAGTTTCATAGCGAAGTCACAGAAGTGACGGTCGAAGATTGGGTTCAAATTCCAACATATCGCGCTGACTTAGAGGCAACTCTAGGTACAACAGGCTGTGAAGATCTGAAGCAAGCGGTGGCAGCGCAACTTCCAACAATGAATCAAGAAGCAAAAATAGTGTTTGATAACTTTCTCAAAATCGTCCAAGCAGCATAATATTTCTACTCTCTACACCAAAAGCAGAATAAAACTCATGGTTGATCTTGCTTATATGTCTGCAATTGAGCTGATTGAGCACTATCGCGATCGCAGCTTATCACCTGTTGAAGTCGCGCGTTACCTGCTCGACCGCATTGAGCAGTACAACCCAATCATCAATGCCTTTCGTCTAGTTGATGAAGCAACGACTCTAGCGATGGCTCAAGCCTCTGAGCAACGATGGTCGCAAGGTGAACCGTGGGGTCTGCTGGATGGTGTGCCGATTTCAATTAAGGATCTGGTGACAACGAAAGGCTGGAGCACGCTACGAGGCTCTAAAGCAATTGACCCCAATCAGGCATGGTCGGTTGATGCTCCCGTTGTAGCCCGATTAAGAGAGCATGGTGCTGTATTCATCGGTAAGACAAACACACCCGAATCAGGCCATAAAGTTGTAACCCAAAGCCCTTTAACAGGTATTACTCGTAATCCCTGGAATTTAGATAAGACCCCTGGCGGCAGTAGTGGCGGTGCTGCGGCCGCATTAGCGAGTGGTATCGGCTCGCTGGCGGTTGGTACCGATGGGGCAGGCTCAATTCGAATTCCAGCGGCTTTTTGTAATGTTTTTGGGTTAAAACCAACCTGGGGAAGAGTTCCAGTCTATCCTGTTAGCACATTTGGTCGCATGTCTACGATTGGCCCGATGGCGCGGACTGTGAGTGACGCAGCGCTAATGTATACGGTCATTACTCAACCCGACGATCGCGACTGTTTTGCGCTTCCGTACGACAAACGCGACTATTTGCAAGACATTGACAAAGGAGTTCGGGGGTTACGAATTGCGTTTAGCCCCAATCTCGGTCAACCTTGCGCTGTCGATCCGGAAATAAGTCAATTAGTTGAGCAAGCGGCTCAAGCCTTTGAGCAACTGGGGGCAGAAGTTGAGGTCGTGCATATTAACTGGGAGTTTGACTTACTAGAAATGTTTTTGCCCATTTGGTATGCCAACTATGCCAATTTCTTACAGCTCTATCAACCTGAGCAGATTCAGTTGATGGATTCAGCGTTATTGGCGATCGCGGCAGCAGGACAGCGCTTAAGCTTGCTAGATTACTTCACAGCAATGAATCAAAAAGGCATTATTTGTGCGCAAGTACAAGAACTTTTTCATCGCTATGATTTACTCATCACACCAACAATGCCAATTCCTGCGTTTGATGCAGGTTTACTTCGCCCTCAAGATTTTGTAGATGACTGGAGTTGGGTGCCTTTTACCTACTTATTCAACCTAACAGAGCAACCTGCGGCATCCATTCCTTGCGGTTTTATTTCAGACGGTCTCCCCGTTGGGCTACAAATTGCAGGCCCACTCTACAGCGACGCTTTGATCCTACAGGCCAGCTATGCCTTTGAGCGCGCTTACCCGCTCTTTGAACAACACCCACCAATAGAGTCACTTTAAGCTAATTGCTTAATTCGAGTTCTTAAAGTCGGATGCTTGCGCTCTATCTTTTGAGGATTTACCGGGTGCATCCCAGTCTTGCGAATCTCAGTTTGAGAACTGCCCGTTCAGATAAGCACACCGATGAAGCAGTAGTTAAGGAACATTTTCCACTTTCCACCGTGCCCCAGACAGCTTGATGCGTACTTCAATCTGTTTGACGGTCGATTCAATCGTGCCTGAACCAACTGGCGGCAGCAATAGTGACATTTCATCAGCTTCGTTGCCATCAGTGAATTGGCATCAGTTTCTTGGCTCCTAGCAGATCAATTTCTACCGAATGCTGAACAGTCAATCCTCAGGCAACTCGTAACCGCTCAATATCCTTTATCGGTGGCGCGCCAAACATACGGGAATATTCGCGACTAAACTGCGAAGGACTCTCATAACCCACTTGATACGCCGCCTGGGTTGCATCCGCGTTTTCAGCTAGCATCAGACGACGGGCTTCCAATAACCGCAACTGCTTTTGATATTGCAGCGGACTCATGGAGGTCACGGCCTTAAAGTGCCGATGAAATGTGGCAGAAGACATCCTCGCTTGCTTCGCCAAATCATCCATGCTCAATGGCTTGGTAAACTCAGCTTTGATTTGGTTAATCACCGCTGCAATGCGCTGCATGTGGCTACCAGCTGTTGCAATCTGCCAAACCGCTTCGTTCTGATCGCCCATCAACAGACGGTAGTAGATTTCGCGAATCATCATCGGTGCCAGGAATGGGATATCCTGGGGCGTATCCAACAGCCGAGTAAGCCGGGTCGCACCCTCAATTAACAGGGCATTGGCATCGCTGACGAATAAGCCTCTTACGGAACGTTCTGTCTTATCTGGACTGTGCCCAATCTGATCGATGATTTCCCAAAGCCCAGTCGCATCCAGGCTTAGCTTGAAGCAGAGATAAGGCTTATCCGCCGTCGCTTCGACAATATTGCCACTGAGCGGCAGATCCACCGTGACAACGATATATTGAGCTGCCCCGTAGTGATAGGTTTCCTGTCCCAACAAGGTTTCTTTTCGCCCCTGCAGGATAATGCAAAGTGTCGGTTCATACACCGCACGAAGGATGTTGGGAGCTGTTGACTCCCGCATAAATTCCAACTGGGGGATCGCCGTTGCATGAATTCCATTCCCCTTGTCACTGGTGTGACGGGTAACTAATTCTGCCAGTGCTTGACAAGCATCCATCGGAGTCTCGTGCTTTTGAATTCCATCTGTCATACCGGGTTCTTGTAAACGCTAAACGGCGTGTCGTGAGGCATCCCTCATTTGACTGCGCCTATTATAGAAGATTCTTGTGAGCGTCATTCTGCTGTTTGAGAAAATCAGGCAAGAATCTGCAAAGTTTGTGTATTTAGAACCTTTTTGCTCAAGCCTATGATGAAGCCATGCCAGAAAGGCAATGAAAGGATAAGGCAATAAAGGAGATCCACTCATGACTCAGAAAACATGGTTCATTACAGGCGCTTCCCGTGGAATTGGAGCCGAAATTGCGAAAGCGGTTTTGGCAGCCGGAGACCAACTCATTGCAACTGCCCGCAAAAAGGCTGATCTAAATGAATTCGAGTCGAATCCCAATGTGTTGACGCTCAGCCTGGATATTACCGATGAAGCTCAGGTGCAGGCAGCCGTGGCAGCAGCACTGGAACGCTTTGGACAGATCGATGTGTTAGTCAACAATGCCGGATTCGGGATCCTCGGCGGTGTCGAAGAGACCAGTGCTGAAGAAGTTGAACGGGTCTATCGCACCAATGTCTTCGGGTTGTTGAATGTCACCCGTGCCGTATTGCCCAGTATGCGTCAGCACCGCTCTGGACACATCATTAACCTCTCGTCGATCGGTGGCTATCGCTCCACTCCAGGCTGGGGGATCTACTCTTCAACTAAGTTTGCCGTTGAAGGTATTACTGAAGCCCTGCATGATGAGTTAGCACCGCTGGGCATCCATGCAACAGTGGTCGAGCCGGGCTACTTCCGCACCAATTTTCTTGATGGCAGCTCACTCCAACGCACGGCACTGGAAATTCCCGATTACGCCAAGACGGTTGGTAAAGTGCGTCAAATCGCTTCTAACCTGAGTTATCAACAACCGGGAGACCCGGTCAAACTGGCCCAAGCGATGCTGCAACTGGCGAATGCACAGACACCACCCCTCCGGTTGCCGCTTGGCACCGACACTTTGCAAGCGATCGCCCAGAAACACGCTTACGTCGAGCAGGAAACCGCTCAATGGCGCGCCCTGGCCCAATCAACGGATTACAGATAGTCAGCCAAGTTCCAAACCTACCAACCCCTTTATCAACTTCATTTATCCGTGTAAAACAATGAGTACTGAATTGAACCCAAGCAACGTTGCAACTGTTGGACGGAACGAAAACCTCGATTGGTTTGATACTATGTTCGACGAGCAGATGGCGATTCGCGTCCATAGCAAAGATGTCAATGGAGCTTTCACCATTATTGAAGTGGATACTCCAGCGTTCTCAGGTCCCCCCCTCCACTATCACAAAGACCGCGAAGAGATCTTTGAAGTCCTGGAAGGTAAATTTCGCTTTTACGTCGAGGGTGAAGAGTTTGAGGTCGGACCCGGAACATCGGTGGTGGTGCCCCGAAACACGGTGCATAGCTGGGTAAACCTGGGACCCGGAAGGGCACGGTTGCTTGGCACCTACGTCCCTGGCGGACTCGACGAATTCTTCCCCCAAATCGGTCAAACGCCACCCGCTGGTTGGCTCGACCTGGCACGCCAAGCATGACCCATGGATCGTGGGAGTACCCCTGTCGGTTGAGGCTCCACCTTCCATCGCGACTACTGAATCTGCACCTGATTAAGGGGAGTTCGAGATCAAAAGGGGTGGAGCCGATCCGGTTGAAGGTGCTTAATTCTCAACGCATCCAACCACCCCATGCCTGCCTCGAAGCCTTGCTTTGCTACGTCAATGATTTTTGTCATCCAGTACACCGGAGGTGGAAAATGTTGAATTACCCAAAACTCCCGATGATTTTGCTCGCCCTGCTCACGACTGGTTTGCTCGGCTACAACAGGATAGCAATCGCCGCTGAACCTCAACCCTTCGACCGAGCGACCCTGCATCCTGAACTGGCAAAGGTGCAATGGCTCGACTTTAACCACCGAGAAGGTGACTTTTCCGCCAACTTTACTGAGTTGCTGCGAATTTTAGATAAGGATAGTGACCATCTTCATGCCCATACGCGACTGTTGTTGAGGGCGATCGAGTGGAATGAGAAGGGTCGCAAAGAAAGTCTACTGCTGCGGGGGGATGACCTGGAGCAGGCGGAACAATGGTTGGCGCAGAATGTAGGCAAAGAACCGCAACCCACTGAACTCCAGCAAAGCTATGTGAGTAACAGCCGCACTGTAGAAGATGCACAACAACAAGCCACTCAAATTCTTCAAGCAGCGGCAGCAAAGGGCGAACAAGCAGAACAGAAGTTGCTGGAAGCCGAACGTTCCTTGCAGGAAGCGACTGCAAAGGGGAAACGACGCTTGCTAATTGGGACAATTGTCGGGGCGATCGGACTGGTGATTGCAGGCGTTTCAGGGTGGTTCGCGTTACAAGCGTCGCTCTTCGCTGACCCTATTTAAATAAGAGCAAACACCCTATAACACGCCACTTGTTTCACTAGACGAATTATCCAGCATTCATTCATCCAGGCTTTCTATTTTTCTACATTCAAACTATATTTTAAGTCATTCAACTCGCTTGAGCTTTAAAACAATGTCCTGTGATGCTTGCTCCGACTTCATGCCTGGGATCCCCATTAAAACCTTCAACAGCCTGCAAGAAACAGCTTCTTTGATCAAGCAACGGAACCTCAGGCATCTCGGTCCATCATCGGGAGATGAGCTGTCAGATTGGTGGTTTGACTTGATAGAAGAGTATTTTTCGTGTCGTCAATGTGGGCAAGTATTTCACCTGGAAGTTGAAGCCTATCATGGCTCAGGTGGGGCGTTAGAACCCAGTTCCGAGACAGTTGAAAGTGTTTTAGAACGATTTGCCACCTCGAAAGCGATTTTCCAACAAATCATTTCTCAGCAACGGATTGAACGGAGGCATTCTGAAACATACCAATCCCGGAGCAAATTTGGCCGCACATTTGTGAACGTCCTGGTTCATGTAAGTCTCGTTTGTTTGGGTGTGTGGGTCGCTAGTTTAGTTGTTCAGCTTTTCTCACGATAAACGATGACAGCTTCAGAACCATTAATTTCTTCTAATGCAAACCCTTCCAAGAACAGTGCTTTGCATGATTAAGAATCAAACCGTGATGAATGGTGCGATCGCTCGATTCAATAGCAGAATTTGAGCGTCAGGGTTGCGATCGCTCAGCCGGTTGCAACAGTCGCTGAAAGTAGTGAGAATTGCCCCCTTAAATTACACCTTTATTTCATCAGGGTAATGTCTGAGCTGTCTCTTTAGTAGTTGAACTCTGGCATTCCATACCCGGTTGCCATTGCCCTTTAGAAACTGGTTCAGCGGTTTGGGCAACCAGGGCAATCGAACCGTCAGCGTTGCGCTTCCAGCCTTGAGCTTCGACAATTTGTGTTTCAGCCTGGGTCTTTTGATTACTCTGAGGACTGGCTGGCTGGCTGGTGCCACCTGGCACAGGGGTCAGCAGTTCAACTTGAGGCTGTAGCCCAGCCAAACTATCTTCGGGGCTAGCTGGCAAACCGCCTCGGCCTGTCACAACAAATCGGTTATCAGTCTGTTGCTGGGCCGAACACGCCTGTGAAACCTGGTTGGTTGGGTCAGATAAATCTGCGGCAAGAGGGACTAAACCACGCGTGGGGTCAATGCCTAAAGTGTTGACCTCAACTGAGCCATCTGCCCCGGTTTGAGAGTTCGCTGTGATGTCACTTAAGGGCGTGCGGGCTGGACGAAACTCAATCCCAAACAGGGCTAATGCATCCACTCGCACTGTGCCACCACTCCCCGCGTCGGCATCGGCGGTAATGTCGCTGTTTTCGTAAGGGAATGCGATGATATACCCGTTTGGAACTTGAACGGTAATGTTGCTGCCATTCGCGGAACCAAACGCTTCGGCTGAAATCAAGCTTTCAGCTCTCAGTTGGATAGCTAACCCATCGGCATTGAGATTGATGTTACCGCCACTACCTTGGCCGTTAAAGGCAGTTAATTGTCCTTGATAAAGATAGATTGTCCCGGCTGACACGTTCAAGTTCCCTGCGATTCCGGTGCGGCTACTGACGCTGACTTGTGAGTCTTCAACGCGGAACCGCTGGGTGGTAATGTCGAGGGTGCCAGCGGTACCACCGTTTCTAGCTGCAACTGAAATTTCTGAATCATTTTCTAAACGAACTTCATTGGCAGCACCAATTGTGACATCTCCCGCTATACCGCTTTGGGTTGAGGCGGTGATGGTGCTGTTATCGAGTTGCAAATCATTCAAGCCAACAAACTCAACAGATCCAACGAGTCCGGTTTGAGTATTGGCTTCAGTTGTGGCTTCGATAGTGCTACGGTTTTGTAGAATCACCGATCGAGCATCAATTAATATATAACCTGCATCTCCAGTTCCAGTGCTGCTAACCGATGCGGTGGAATTATCTAAACCGAGCTGCGCTGTTCGGATTTCCAGATATCCTGCTGAACCGCCATCAGTAGCTCCAACGGCGATCGCGCTATTATTGCTAAGCGAAACCAAATTGCTGGCATCCACGAAAACGTACCCACTGAATCCACTAGCTGTGGAGGCATTAATAGTGCTGTTGTCGAGTTGCAAATCATTTAAGCCGACAAATTCTATATATCCACCGAATCCGGCTTGGGTTTCGGCCTCGATAGTGCTGCGATTTTGTAGGTTCACTGACTGAGCTCTAACGGACAAGGAGCCTGCTCTTTCAGGGTTAAATGAGAAGCCTGCACCTCCAGTTCCGGTACTGCTAACCGAAGCCCTGGAGTTGTTTAAGTTGAACTGGTTTGTCTGGATCTCAATGTATCCTGCTGAGCCCCCATTGGTAGCTTCTACATTGATCGCGCTATTGTTGCTAAGCGAAACCAAATTGCTGGCATCTACGAAAACGTACCCACTCTCTCCACTAGCTGTGGAGGCATTAATAGTGCTGTTGTCGAGTTGCAAATCATTTAAGCCAAAAAACTCAATAAATCCACCGAACCCAGCTTGGGTTGTGGCTTCGATGGTACTAGCATTTTGCAGGTTTACCGACTGAGCCTGAACAGACAAGGAGCCTGCGGTTCCAGTTTCAGTACTGCTAACGGACGCAGTGGAATTATTTAAGTTGAGTTGAGTTGTCTGGATACTCAGACCTCCAGCGTTGCCTCCAGCAGTAGCCGCAGCCGCGATCGCACTGTTGCCACTGAGAGAAACTGAATTAGTCGCAACCACGGAAACATTACCACCCTGGGTACCAGTAGCGGTTGATGCCTCTAGCCTTGATTGGTTGCTTAACTCAATTTGTGCTGCTGCAATATTGAGCGAACCCGCTGCACCACTCCCCTCACTGCTGACCGTAATTTCGCCATTATTAAGACTGAGTTGTGGGGTTCTTACTGTAATGTTTCCAGCATTGCCGCTACCTGTTGAACGTGCCCGTAACGATGAGCGATCGCTAAGGCTTACCGACTGAGTGGCATCAATGGTAATATTACCGGCTGGACCTGCCCCAGAGGTACTTGTGAGAATTCTGGCACTTGCCTCCGTTTCTCCGGTCATAGTCAACGTGTTGACAGTTAATGTCACGTTGCCTGCGACCCCCTGTCCTGCTGTCGTCGCTGAAATATTGCCATTGTCGAGTAATACCGAATTTGCCTCAATATTGATACTGCCTCCTGTTCCACCCGCTTGTGGCTCAGGGGCACCCGTAATACCAGTTAAGTTAATGGTGTAGCTTCCCCCCTCAAGATTGGCTGAACCACTCCAACTCGCCAAAGGTAGACTTGCACCCGGCCCATTTGCCTCAGCTAGATAAACTCCAGAGTCAAAAATGGTGCCACTCGCACTAGACGGGTCATTGTTGTAGCGAGTAATCGCTAAGTAATAAGTTCCAGCATTTGCCGGAGTCAGCGCATTGCCTGCGGGCAGAGCCGCTTGTAAACTCCCCGCACTGTCGTCATCTGCATAGACACCAAGCCCCCCACCATCAAATAAAAATAATTGCGAGTCAAAAGCGGTACTGACATCCGATGTTGCTGAAAAGGTTTGGTCACCTGCCAATGTAATTCGGTAAACATCAACGTCATTCCCATCGCTGAGCGTACCTGTAATTTGGGTGAGGACCTGCCCAATCCCTAAATTGGTCGTATCTTGAGCCGTACCATCTGCCAGTTGTCCAGTATCTCCAATTTCAGTTACCGTTACCCCGACTATGTAGTCGCGAGTTGTGGCAAAAAAACCACTTTCATTGCCGTTAACGGTGACCGAACCGCTCACTTCTACATTAATTGTTCCACCAATCCCACTTCCGGCGGTATTCGCAACAACCTGTCCGCCCTCACCCAAAGTTATGTTTTGCGCTGATAGGTTAATCAGCCCCCCATTGCCACTCGCACCATTAGCAACAGAGCTACTAACTTGAGCACCCTGACTGATCTCAATATCACCTGTCACATTGACGAGTAAGGTTCCTGCATTGCCGCTACCACGAGTATCTGCGGAGATTATGGCATTGTCTGCTAATGTAAAGTCCTGGGTATTAATAGTCAGAGATCCACCGACACTATCTGCGCTTGTACCGACAGCATTTGCGACTGTATCGGCTGAAATTTTGCCTGAGCCAGATATTGTGATAGACGTGGGTGCAGTGATAGTCAAGTCTCCACCTGCTCCAGTTCCAGACGTTTCAGTAGAAATCTGGGCACCATCAGAGAAGTTAATTCTAAGGTCGTTGCCATCGCGAGGGGCAATATCAATGTATCCAGCGTCTCCCGATCCTGTTGTATTGGCTAAGATCTGAGCACCACCACTCATGTTAAGAAAATTGGCCTCTATATCAACAAAGCCACCTTCTCCTGTGCTAGTTGTATTAGCTAAGATCTGAGCACCACCACTCATGTTAAGAAAATTGGCCTCTATATCAACAAAGCCACCTTCTCCTGTGCTAGTTGTGCTAGCAGAGACACGAGTACCACTCTCAAGATTAAAGATTTCTGTCTCAATTTGAATGTCCCCACCCGGTTCTGCTCCAACCGTTTCGACCGATATTTGGCTATTGTTCTGCAGCGTGATATTACTGCTAGCACGCATATAAATATCGCCAGCAACGTCGTCACCATCAATGATGTCGTTGGTTGCCGTAATAGTGCTGTTATCAATCAGAATAGATTGAGGTAAGGGTGATTGACTAGACTCAGAATCGTCACTATAACCGAAGAAAATGCGACCAAAACTACCATTAGTGCTAATCTGGCTTTGATTGATGAAAAGTTGGTCGCGTGCATTGAGAAAAATATCTGCTGCTAAGCCAGCGGCAACCCTATTAATTGCAGAAATTTCTGCTTGCTCAAGCTGAATTGAGCTATTTGGAGCGAGGAGTGTAACTTGACTAAAGTCACCATCACCACTGTTGCTGTCGCTATTGATTAAGCTGTTCAGCACTTGCAGTTGTGGAGTAGCACTATCTCCCAGTGCTTGAATTGTAATGTTACCCGCAATACCACTGTCATGACTTGTATCAATCGTAGTATTTGCTGCCAAGAAAGAATTTGATGCTTCGATATTGATATCTCCAGCAATACCATTGAGTGGAGCAGAAACTCTCGTTGAAATGTTTGCTCCATCTAAGGTAATATCACCAGACAATAAGTCGATGCTACCAGAGTCACCATTCAAAGGCTGACTAGTAGCGATGCTACCACCTATAAAGGTAATTTCGCCAGCAGGATTAACGCTAAATATCCCTTCGGCGTCAATGCTTCCTGTTTGCAGAGTAACGGCACCCCCCCCTGCTTGGGTAATCGTGGCACTGTTTTGATTAGTGATTGTGTTACCTGCGGTGAGAGTGAAATCGTTTGGGCTACTGACCGCAACATTGGAAGCAATTGTAATTGAGTCGGTAGCCTGCAATTCAAGATTAGTGGAGTCTAAAATCGTCGAAATTGCCGCTGGTGAGATTTCTTGATTCCCTGGATCATCTGCGAATGACCAAACTCCATCGCTCGCAGCAGGTGGGTCTATTACAGCCGCGTCGGTAATCGTAATGTTGGTTGGGTCAAGCAACAAAGTACCAACTTTACCCAACGCTGCAGAGGTGTCTACCTGTCCCTGAAAGGCGAGATTTTGCTTACCACTCACCTCAACTGAGATCTTGCACCAGTTTCAACAAGGGGTTGCCAAAGAAGGAAAAATCTGAAAGAAAGGGCGTAATCAAAATTTAACTGAACGGTTATGGAAACCATTGTTCAACACGCCCAAGGA
>Ga0073934_10004369_pt1 | contig 23667 bp, 22 predicted proteins | sample LarsenN4metaG_FD_76834 | JGI IMG/M metagenome (GOLD analysis project Ga0073934, IMG submission 76834) | Hot spring sediment bacterial and archeal communities from British Columbia, Canada, to study Microbial Dark Matter (Phase II) - Larsen... ... | reverse complement strand
TATCCTCTGCTCAGCGAAGTGAAGCTATTAGATTACAAGGTCCGGGTGCTGGCCGGCAGCGGAGGCACGGCCTCGAAAGTCCGTGTGCTCATTGAATCGGGCGATCACAAGGAGAAGTGGGGTACGGTCGGCGTGTCCGAGAACATCCTGGAGGCGAGCTGGCAGGCGCTGGCTGACAGCATCGAGTACAAGCTGCTTCCCAAGTCTCGCTGAGGGCGATCCCGTCCTGCCGAACAGGATTCCCCTTGACATGCCCGATAACCTTGCGTAATTTATGACAATTTTCGATGGCCGCCGCCGGGCCAACGGGCTTGGCCCGATCGTGAACGCCTGCGCTGGTCTGAAGGAGCCGGGGGGAGAGCATGAGAAAGGCTGACATCGCCAACGAACTCTACGAGAAAGTCGGGGTCTCCAAGAAGGAAGCGGCCGACATCGTCGAGCTCATTTTGAATCTTCTTAAGAGCGTGCTGCAGAAGGGCGAGTCGGTGAAGATTGCCGGGTTCGGGAACTTCGTGGTCCGCAGCAAGGGTGCGCGAAAAGGGCGGAACCCGCGGACCGGCGAAGAGATCGGGATCACCCCTCGCCGAGTCGTGACTTTCCGTCCAAGCCAAGTCTTCAAGAAATACGTCAATACGGGTACCTGAGCGGACCGCCGTCCCGTCGCAATGCGGCCAGACCTTGGGGCGCGAGAATGACGGCCGAGCCCAAGCTGGGCACCAAGATCTTTTACAAGATCGGCGAGGTCAGTCAGATCGTCCGCCTTCCGGCCTACGTCCTGCGTTTCTGGGAGACGGAATTCAATTTCCTAAAACCGAAGAAAAGTCGTGGGCAGCAACGGCTCTACATCCAGCGCGATATCGAAACCATTCTGGAAATCAAGCGACTGGTTCACCAGGAAGGCTTCACTCTGGCCGGGGTCCGGCGCCTCTGGGCCCTCCGTGGGCAGCATCGCGGGCGGCGTCTCCCGACGCGGGAGCTGGCCCGCCGCATGAAAGGGGATCTGCAGACGGTCCTGAGGATTCTGGAGTCGTATGATGGGTGAAAATAAGAACGCTCGGCTCTCATCAAAGAAATACGTTTCGCCCGTTAGGCCGGTTAAGCCGGTTTGGTCGGTTGAGTGCAGTGGATGGGAAGAGCGGAACTAACAACCTCACCGGCCCAACGGGCTGAACGGGCCAAACGGGCTAACGGCATCTGACAAGGTCGGGGCGTGGCGCAGCCTGGTAGCGCACTCGCTTGGGGTGCGAGTGGTCGGCCGTTCAAATCGGCTCGCCCCGACCATCCCGCGCTTGCGAGGTCGGGCGTCATGAGATGGCTCGTGGCGCCCGAGTTGAACACCGCAGCGGCTTAATAGTATTGAGGGGCACCCGTCGCATGCCTGGAGGGCACGGGGGACCCGTGGCATCCCCAAAGAGCAACGGGTGCCCTCTGCAGAGGGCAATGGGTCCCCGGACTCTGGACTGAGAGGTCAGACGCCAATGGGCTGCGATCGGTAGTCTTCTCGGTCCTCGGCACTCGGTCCTCAGTCCCGAAGAAGAGAGCTGCCTCGTGCAGCTTTTTTTGTTCCTGTGGCATCCATCAAGATACTCGTTACCAACGACGACGGCATTGATTCGGCGGGGCTGCGCGCGCTTGCCGCGGCGATGCGGCGGCTGGGGGACGTCTGGGTCGTCGCCCCGGACCGCGTGCGGAGCGCCGTCGGGCACGCGCTGACCTTGCATAAACCGCTGCGGCTCAACCGTATGGCAGCACGGACGTATTCGGTGAACGGCACGCCGACCGACTGCGTGAACCTGGCCCTCAAGAAAGTGCTCCGCGGCAAGCCGGCACTGCTCGTCTCTGGCGTCAACTCGGGCGTGAACCTCGGCGATGACGTCACGTATTCCGGAACGGTCTCGGCCGCCCTCGAAGGGACCATCATGGGCATTCCTTCGATCGCGGTGTCGCAGGAAGGCGCGGGGCAATTCCGGTACGAGGTCGGCGCTGCGATCGCTCGGCGCGTGGCTCGACTGGTCTTGCGCCACGGCCTGCCCACTGAGACCCTGCTCAACGTCAACGTGCCAGACCGCCCGCTGCGGACCATCGCCGGCGTCCGACTCACCTGTCTAAGCCGGCGCCGATTCGAGAACCCGATCGTCGAGAAGGTGGACCCGCACGGGCGAAAATACTATTGGATCGCCGGCACGCGGATCTCCTGGGAGCGGCGGAAGGACGCCGATCATGAAGCGGTGCGACGCGGCTTCGTGTCCATCACGCCGATCCACCTCGACATCACGCACTATCAGGCGCTCGAGCAATTGCGCGGCTGGGAAGTCATGCTGCAGAACGGGAGGAAGCCGCGACAAGAACCAAACAAACGCGATAAACGAAACACACCGCCTCTATGTTGACGATTTTTAACACCCTCACCGGCCAGAAAGACGTGTTCGTGCCGCTGGTCCCGAAGACCGTGCGCATATACGCGTGCGGGGTCACGGTCTACGATGAATCGCATATCGGTCATGCGCGGAGCGCGCTCACGTTCGACGTGATCCGGAACTATTTGCGCTTCAGCGGGTACGCGGTGACCTATGTGCGGAACTTCACCGACGTGGACGACAAGATCATCGCGCGGGCGGCGAAGGACGGGGTGCCCTGTCAGGAGATTGTGAACCGCTATCTCCACGCCTACCAGCGGGACATGGCACGGCTTCGTATCCCTGTGGCGGATGTCGAGCCGAAAGCGACTGAGCACATGCCTGAGATCGTCCGCATGATCCAGACGCTCCTGGAGAAGGGCCACGCGTACGTGGTCAACGGCGACGTCTACTTCGAGGTCGGTTCCTACCCGGCGTACGGCCGACTGTCGAAGCGGAAAATGGAGGATCTGCTCGCCGGCGCGCGCGTGGAAGTCGACGAGCGCAAGCGGCACCCGATGGACTTCGCTCTGTGGAAATCCTCGAAGCCCGGTGAGCCGACTTGGGCCAGCCCGTGGGGGCCGGGGCGGCCCGGCTGGCACATTGAGTGCTCCGCGATGTCGGTCCACTACCTGGGCGCGTCGTTCGACATCCACGGAGGCGGCATGGACCTGATTTTTCCGCATCATGAGAACGAAATCGCCCAATCGTGCGCGGCGACCGGACAGGAGTTCGCCCGGTGGTGGGTGCACAACGGGTTCGTCGAGATCAATCGGGAGAAAATGTCCAAGTCGCTCGGGAATTTTTTCACAGTCCGCGAGGTCTTCGAGTCGTCCGGATGCCGGGAGTCCGTGACGGCCGAGACGCTGCGGTACTTCCTGCTGGGGAGCCACTACCGGAGCCCGCTTGATTTTTCCGACCATGGCCTCCGCGAGGCCAAGCGGGCGCTGGACGGACTCTACGGCCTGTTTCAGCGGCTCGAGGAGCAGACCGGGACGACGGGGAGGGACGATGCGCAGGTGGGGCGGTTGGTGGAGCGGTTCAAGGAGTCCTTCCAGCGCGCGATGGATGATGATTTCAACACCCCGGCTGCGCTCGCGCACTTCCAACATCTTCGCGGCGAGGTGAACCGGCTGCTTGCGACGGGGCTGTCGGCGGCCGCGGCCGCTGCGGCGCACCGAACCTTCCGGACCTTCGGACATGTGCTGGGCCTGTTTCAGTTGCCGGTGCGCGAGTGGGAGTTCAAGGACCTGGAGTTCCGCATCGGAGCGAGCGGGGCAACCGGCCAGGCCCGCCTGAGCGATGCGGACATCGAACGCCTTCTCGCGGAACGTAATGAGGCGCGCCGACGGAAGAACTTCGCCAGAGCGGATGAGATCCGTGCATCGCTGTCGGCACAAGGCATCGCGATCGAGGATCGGCCTGATGGCACCAGCCGCTGGAAGCGGTAACGTCACTGAGCTGCTCTACGGCCTACATGCCGTGCGGGAAGCCTTGCGGGCGGGCGACCGGCCACTCTCGCGCGTGCTGATCCTGAACCGTGAGGGTCGGCTAGGCGAAATCTTCCGTCTGGCGCGAGAGGCACAGGTGCCGGTCCACGTGGAGCCGAAGCCGGCGCTCGACCGGTTGGCGCCCGCAGGTCGCCACCAGGGGGTGGTCGCGCTGGTCGCGGCGAAGGCGTACGTCGATGAAGAGGCGATTCTGGAGACGGCGAGGTCGGCGGGCGAGGCGCCGTTGCTCGTGGTGCTGGATGGAGTCGAGGACCCCCAGAATCTAGGCGCGGCGCTTCGGGTCTCGGAGGCGGCCGGCGCGCACGGCGTGTTTATCCCCGAGCGACGGGCCGTCGGATTGACCGCAATCGTCGCCAAAGCCTCGGCCGGCGCGCTCGAGCACCTTCGCGTTGCGCGGGTCGCCAATGTCTCCCGACTGATCGAGCGTCTCCAGGAGGAGGGGATCTGGGTTTATGGAGTGGAGCCGGGGGCAGACAAGCCATACACATCGCTGGATCTGACGGGGGCAGTCGCACTGGTTTTCGGGGCGGAGGGGAAAGGGATTCGGCATGGGGTTCTCGAACACTGCGATGGGCGCGTCAGGATTCCGATGCGGGGCCAGGTCGAATCCCTTAACGTATCCACAGCGGTCGCGGTGGTGCTGTTTGAGGCAGTCCGGCAGCGGCTCGAGAAGCTCAGATCCGAAGGATCCCCTCCTGGATCGCGGACTTGAGCAACTGAGCCGTATTGGTCACCCGGACTTTTTTCATCATGTTGGCCCGGTGGGCCTCGACGGTCTTCACGCTGATCTTCAGCCGCTGGCCGATCTCTTTGTTTTTCAACCCGGACCAGATCAAACGAAGGATTTCCTGTTCCCGGCTGGTCAGGGCCTCGGGGCGCCGGCGGGGCGCGGGTGGAGCCGCGGGTCGTCTACGGCCGGCTCGGGTCACTTTCACGAGACGCAAGGTTGCCATGGGTGCTGCGTCCTGGTTGCGCGTCCTTATTATGGTGGCCCTCCGTGGATAGGCCCACTTGAGGATTTGTACGCAAGTATAGCAGGCAATCGGCAGGTGTAAAGTTTCCATAAAGGAAGGGTATTCAGGTAGAACCTGTGGGAAGATAAGGGAGTTGGAAGATCGGCAGTAATGAACACCATGATGCTCTATGGATTTGTCGTAGCCGTTGGCGCCGTCGTTGGCAGCTTTCTCAACGTCTGTATCCATCGGATCCCGAAGCAGCAATCCATCGTCTGGCCGGCCTCCCACTGCCCCGTCTGCGGAACGGCGATCGCCCCGTATGACAACATCCCCGTGGTGAGTTATTTCCTGCTGCGTGGCCGGTGCCGGCATTGCAGCGGGAGGATCTCACTGCAATATCCCGCCGTTGAAGCGGCCAATGCCCTCGGCTACGGGCTGATCTTGTGGCGCTTCGGCCTCGGGTGGCCGGCGCTCGTGTATGCCGCCCTGTTTTCTGCGCTCCTCGTGGTCGCGGTGATTGATCTCGAGCATCAGATCATTCCCAATGTGGTCACGCTCCCGGGCATCCCGCTCGGCTTGCTCTGTGCCTCGACGATCTTGCCGGTCGGGTTCCCGAATTCCGTCATCGGGGGGCTCTTGGGGGGAGGTCTGCTCTGGGGACTAGCCTGGGCAAGTCCGTATCTCTTCGGCAAGGAAGGGATGGGCGGCGGCGATATCAAGTTGCTCACGATGATCGGTGCCTTCCTGGGATGGAAGCCGACCCTGCTGACGATTTTGATCGGTGCAGTTGTGGGCTCGGCCGTCGGCTTGACGATGATGGCGCTCAAGCTGCTGCGGCGGAATCAATACGTGCCGTTTGGCCCCTTCCTGGCACTGGGCGCCATGACGTCCCTGTTCTTCCACGAGGCCATCTGGGCGTGGTACCTGGGCTTCTTCGGCCTGGATAAGTGAGCGCAAGCCCCGGCTGTATCTGAATCGGCTCCCTCCGTATCCGATCAGTCACGTCCTGCCCGGTGTCAGTCTCCTCCGGCCATACCGTTTCCGGCTTTCCCGGTCCCGAGTCTCTGCGATGTGAAACGTCGTCTCACCGCGACTGGAGCGGCGATCCTGATCGAGGCTTCATTGAGGGTGACGGCCCGTGACCTGCGCCTTCCCCGCGGCACGGGATTTGGATAGCCGATCGGCCACGAGCGGTAGGTTGGATCAGGGTCAGGAAGGGGGACGATCATGAACCACCGAGGAGCCACGTTGATCGAAATGCTGATCGTGATGGGCCTCACGGTGATTCTGCTAGCGGTCGGAGTGGGGAGCATCCGCGACGCCGCCATGAGACAGGCCGGGCAGACAGCCGTGGCCGAGGTGGCGGTAGAGCTGCGGGCGGCCCGGCTCCTTGCGATCACGCGACGCGAGCCCATGCGCGTTCGTTTCGATGGCGAAGCTGGACGGATCAGAGTCGAGCCGGCCGGCTCTCCGGGATCGCCGCTGCGTGAGTACAGCTATCACGTGCGGGGGCTTGGGCTTGCGGAGAGCCCGGCCAGCGGGGCCGTGACGTTTTATCCGAGCGGGCGCGCCGCCAGCCCGGCGACGATCACGTTGAGCAATGCGAGAGGCGAGCGGTTCCGGATCACGGTGAGCCTGGTGGGCCGCGTGTCGATCTGAAAAACGGCGCGAGGCGAGGGTCATGAACGAGCGGGGGTTCAGCCTGATCGAGGTCATGGTAGCCATGGTGGTGTTGGCGTTCGGATTGCTGGGCGCCATGGCCTCGTTCCAGTCGGCGGACCACGGATTGCAGGAAGGCGCCAAAGGGACTCAGGCGCTCGCCTTGGCCGAGTCCCGCTTGGAAGCCAAGCGGGCGACGCCGTGGCAGACGCTGCTGTCCGATGACATGAACGCAGATGGGGTGCCGGATGTCGTGATGCATGACGATGGGCAGCCGCCGGATCGGGTGTCGGGTGACGGGATCTTTACGGCGGGAACCGAGACCGAGGGGATCAGCCTGATCTGGACCGTTCAGCCTGACCGGAGCGGACGGCTACAGCATGCCGCCTCCGTCGTGATTCTGGCGGCTGCGTCCTATTCGTTGCCGAATGGACAACGCCGAACCATCCGTTTGGGAACGCTGCGGGCGAATCCGGTGTATGTCGGTCTGTGACCGCAGGCGCGAGGCTCGAGGCGAGTGGCGAGAGGGGAGCGCCAAAGGGACAATGTCTAACCCGTGTCCAACCCACGTCTGTGATCGCCCGGAGCCTTTGCCTCTTGCCCCGAGCCCCTGGCCTCTAGCCAGCCGTGATGCGGCTGGCGTCTGCCTCGCTGAACTGTTGATTGCGATGGCGGCGGGCGCGGTGGTGCTCGCGGCCACGTTGCAGTCCTTGCATCATCTGCAGCAGCGGTTCTGGTCCCAGCAGGCCACGATCCTGGGGAATCAGGATGTGCGCATCGGGTTGGAGATCATGGAATCGGAGTTCCGACAGGTGGGCACAGCAGGCGCGAGCCAGAACGCGGTTCTCAGGGCAGGGCCGCAAACCGTCGAGTTCACCGCGAATCTGGCCTCACTGGAGACGGCTCTGACCGAGCCGGTGTCGCCCTGGCAGCTCGATCTGTCCGTGGCCGATGGCAAGGATTGGCCAAAGGACAAGAAAGTCGTCGTCTGCGCGCAGGACCGGTGCGCCGAGACGAAGCTGGCCCGGAACGGACGGGCGAACCGGCTAGTTCTCACCGGTGCCCTCGGTCAGGCATTTCCGGCCGGCAGTGTGGTGCGCGTATCGAACCATGTCCGGTACTACCTCGGAACCGATCAGAGCGGTGGGACCAGCCTCATGCGCATGGTGGACGGAGGGGCCAACCCGTTGATCGGCAATGTCCGGGCATTTGGCCTGCGATACCTGGATCGCGAGGGAAAGATCACACAAGACCGGGCCCGCGTAGCCCGAATTCGAATCGAACTGGCAGTCGGTCCCCGTGCTCCAGCGGTCTCGCGGGAAGTCGGGCTGCGCGGCCGGTGAACAACGGGGCTTCCTGAACAAGCTGAGGTGACTTATGGTTCCACGGAACAACGAACGAGGTGCAGCGCTGATCATGGCGGTGCTCATCATCATCGTCCTCTCCATGCTCGGCACGGTGTCGCTGACGCTCGCGACGCACGAGGTCGACGGGCTGAAAGCGGTGCGCGAGGAGGCGGCCGCCCGGCACCTGGCAGAGGCGGGGGCCGATGTGGTCATGAGCTGGTTCCATGCGCCGTCCACCCTCAGAGCCGACCCCCTCGGGTCCGCCGCGGCGGCTCTCTTCCGTCCGCGCTTTGAGCTTGCGGGCACCGGGCCCTCGTTCTTCGACGCCTCAGGCGCGTCCCAGTTTGTGGGGTCGCCAGACGCGCCTGATCTGCTCATCGATGCCTCGCGGCCAGGGGATGATCGGCTGCTGAATGATCCGGCGACGGGCTGGTTCCGCGCCCTCCATTCGCTCGGTCGGGTGCTGAGCCTGAGGGTGTACCGCCCGACGATTCCGGGTCTGCTCTGCACCGTGGAAGTCACGGCGCAGTCCGGCGGCGTGACGCGGACGATCAGCCTGGAACTCGGCGCGCGCCCCCTGCTGCCGGTTCGCGCGGCGGTCCAGGCCGGGGCTTCGGGACCAGAGCAGACGGTCCCCGGCCCACTCCCGGTCCTGGCGCACTGGGGCGATGTGAAGTGGAGCGGGAACGTCCGATTGGGGCCTCTGTCATCCGTGCCGGTCAAAACCGGTCTAGCCCCCGTCACAGGCCAGGCCTACTCCGAGATGTCCCGGCGGGAAGACCGGTGGCTTGAGTACTGGATCGGAGGCTTCGCGTTCCTCGACCCGTCGCCGTTCGGATCGGTCGAACCGCCGTCGAACGTCCATACGCGGCAGGATCCGTTGCCCGGGTTGAACCAGGATCGCTGGGACTACGAGCATCTGAAACAGCAAGCGCTGCTGTATGGGACCTATTATGCGCGCGGCGCCGACGGACTGCTCTATCGGAACGGCACCGTTCAGCCGGGGCAGGGCCTGTCTGCCGACGAGGCCGTTCGCTCGACCGCCGTCGGCGATCACCTTGGGCTCGTCTTCGTGGACACACTGGACGGACAACCGCCGAGTCCGACCAACCTAGGCACGGTGACGCTCGAGCCCGACTATATGGAAGGGCTCTTCGTCATCAATGCTCATGTGCACGTCCGACCCAAGGGTGCGGGCCGATCAGTCCCGGCGCTCAGTCCGCCGGCTGAGGGCCAGCGCTCGCTGGCGACACGGATCCCCGTGCAGCTCAGCCAGGTGCATCTGAACGGCGTGCTGTACACGACAGGCACCATTCAGAGCGACGAGCCGTTCCGAATCTATGGTGCCCTCATCGCCGAGGGTGGAATATCCCCGCGTGACCTCTCAAGCACTTCAAGCCCCATCGAGGTCTGGTACACTTACGAACTACGGGAAGGCCTTTTGCGCGGACTCCCGTTGGTGTACGTGGCGCCCGGCACCTGGAGCGAACGCTAACACGTGCCGCGACGGGGGCTGAAGGTTCCCCTACGCCAAAATTTGTCCCAAGAGACCGCCGCCAAGGCAGGCTCCTCGTCAAGTCAAAGCATTTTTCTTGATTTTTCGTGGCTTTGAGTCTCTCATACCTGAGGGACAAGAGGGCACAGGCCTTGCTTCACTTCAATAGAATGATGTGTCACCTCTTGAACCAGTGCGGCAACTCAGCCCGAACACCCCAGGGCGGGTTTACGCTCATCGAGCTGATGGTGGTGGTCGCGCTTGTCGCGATCATTGCCATCCTCGCCGTGCCGAACTATTTGGAGTGGACGGCGAAAGCCGCACTGAAGGACGGAACGCAGGAGCTGGCGAACACGATGAACCTGGCCCGGATGGCCGCGATGAATCGGAATCAAACGGTGACCGTCACGTTCTCCGGCGGTGGTACGGCTCGTGTGCAAGCGACGGTGATCGACGGGTCCGGCGGCACTGTGATCCCGCCGGTCGTGCTGCGTCGAGAGGTCATTGCCTGGACGAGCCTTCCGGCCGGTTCCACATCGGTCACGTTCAATTCGTTGGGGCTTCGCTCGGGCGGGCCCGCCGGGAATCTTCAGTTCACCCTGCAGAACAATCGGGGCCTGGTGTATGCGATGCAAATTACCCAATCGGGCAAGGTCCGGTGGTGCGCGGCGCCAGCCTGCTCATGACCGGAACGCGGAAAGAGGAACGATGAACGCTGAGTTGAAGAGATCGCCATTCAGCATTCAGCGTTCAGCATTCAGCGTTGAGCAGGGCGGCTTTTCGCTGCTCGAAGTCATGATCGCCATGATGGTGCTGGCGGTGGGGCTGCTCGCGGTCGCCGGCATGCAGGGCATGTCGATCACCCGGAACGTGGATGCGGGCGAGATCAGCGTCGCAACGAACCTGGCCGCCGATATCGTCGAGCGCATCCGATTCAACCGGGCCAACGTGACGGCCTACAACAACATTGATACCGGCAATACGGCTACACAACCGCCCACAACACAACCGCAGGCCAGGGGGGATTACAACGAATGGCGGCAGCGGTTGGACAATTCGCGGTTGACGAGCCTGCGCGGTCGCGTGACCGTCCTCAATCCGCTCGGTCCAGCGACGCTGAACCAGAGCGAGGTCGCCGTCAACCTGACCTGGACGGGGAGAGCCAAAGAGGGCGTGGCGGGACCCCGGACTCGAAATCTGACGTTGGTGACCGTTGTGACACCCGAATGAAGCAAGGGAAGGCAAGGGGCGAGAGGCACGAGGCGATGGGCGTTGTCAGACACAGACTAGGAGTGGCGCGAGTTGCAGCTCGGCGCGACGAACACCTGCGCAACGAAGCCGGCGCGACGCTGACCGAACTGATGGCCGGCGTCGTCATCACCCTGCTGGTGGCCGCTGCGGGGTTCACCGTGCTGACCAGTTCCGAGAAGGCGGCGACGGTGAACGAGCAGACGGCGCAGACGCAGCAGAACGGCCGGGTCGCCATGGAGCTGGTGGCGCGTGACCTGAAGATGGCGGGGTTCGGCCTGGTCAGCGGCGGCGGAACGATCAACAATTGCACCGCTGCCGGCAGCACCGTGCCGATTCTGCCGTTGGACAACACCCCGGCCGGCGCGGATACCGGACCTGATTCGGTCCGGCTCGTGGTGCCCACGCGGCTCTCGACCTTGAACGGGCAGCATCCGGCGGCCCCGCCGGCGGCCATCACGCAGCTCGCGCTGCAAGCCGGCGCGGTCGCGTCGATGGGGATCACGACGAATCAGTCCGTGTCGGTCAACGGCGCGGCGAGCGGGAACATTCAGTCCATCGCCGGCGATACACTGACGCTGACCAATCCGATCGCGGCGCCCGCGTTGTTCCCGGGCGGGACCGTGGTGTACTGGATGCAGTGCATCACCTATGCGATCACGTCGAATGCGACCAAGTGCGCGGGCAGCGGACCGTGCCTTCTGCGAGGCATCCGCGATACCACCGTGGCGGACATCAACCTCGATCCCAACATGGTCCCGATCGCGGACGGGATCGAGGACTTGCAGTTGGCCTACGCCTGCGACGGGTGCACCGGCACGGCGGTGCCGGACGGGATCGTTGATGATCAGAATGCGAACGGCAACTTCGACGCGGGCGATTTCATCTCGAACAACGCCTGGGCGACCGCGCCCATGACGCCCGAGAAGATCCGGCTGGTCCGCGTCACGGTCGTGGCGCGGCAGCCGCGCGAGGATCTGGGCCTGGGCGAGGGCAAGAGCGAGGTCCAGGCGACGGGGCCGGTGATCGTGGAGGACCACAATCCTTCCAGCGACGCCGGGTTTGTCTCCTCCGAATACTCGCACTTCCGCCGGCGGGTCCTGACGCGGACGGTGCAGCTCAGAAATGTGGGGCTCTAAATGCTCGTGACGCGCCTGCGCGCTGAGGCGCTCCGGCGCGCAAGCGCGTGACGCGTGATACGGAAACAGTCGAGGGCCATCATGACAATCCGAAATTCTCTTCACCCATTACGGACGACGCATCACGCATTACGTGCCCATGAGCGTGGCGTGGCGCTGATCACGGTGATGCTCTTGTTGATCGTGCTGACGGTGATCGGCATCGCCTCCGTGACCGTGACGGGCCTGGAAAACCGCATGGCCGGGTTCACCCGGACCGGCGAGGCCGGATCGAGCGCCGCAGAATCCTGTCTGGGGACGGCCGTGAAAGTCATCCAGGATACCATTGACGCCGGAACCCTTCCGACCACCTACCTCAGCAACGCCACGCCGGCGGGCCCCGTACCGCAGACCAATTCGACGACGCTCGAGCAGGAGATCATGGGCCAGTCCGACAACAACGGGGATATGCCGGATTCAGTGCCGAACACGCTGGTCACGGTCAATAATTTCACCGTGCGAGGAGACATCGACCGGCTATACGTCGCACCCAGAGCGGGCGGATCCATGCAGATGTTCGGCGGCTATGAAGGCGCGGCGGGCGGCACCGCAGGGGGCGGCGTGGACATCATGTACCGCATTGATTGCGTGGCCAGCAACGTCGCGACGGGCACCAGTAGCCGGATCACCGCCGTGTATGCCTGCACGGCGACCGGCGAGTCCTGCCAGCGGAGGATTTAGCTGGCCGTGCCGCCAGGCTCTTGCCCTCTTCCTCCATTCTCGCTCTTTTCCACACCAGAGGCTGAGCGCGTCCGCCCCGTAACCATGCAGACCACCGAGATGATGGGCGATCGGATCGTCGGCAGGATGAGGCTGCTGTTAGCGACCTCGGCGATGTTGATCGTCTATGTGGATCCCTCCGAACCCGATGACTCCTTCGTGGTGACGTTTCTGACCCTCCTGCTCTACGTGCTCTATAGCGTCGCGTTCCTGAGTCCCGTTCTCCACGGCGCCCTGCGATTATCGGTCAAGTTCGAGCACTGGATCGATCTGCTCTGGTGTGCCGTGTTGATGGCCCTCAGCCACGGTTCGAGCACCATCTTTTTCGGCTTTCTCTTCTTCATCATCCTGGCCGCCTCCTTTCGCGCCGGCTACGACGCCGGCGTGCAAGTGGTCGTCGCGTCCACGGTCCTCTTCCTTCTCATCGGGTTCGCCACGGCTCCCCAATGGCGTGAGGTTGAATGGAACCTGTTCCTGCTCCGCGCCATCAGTCTGGTCGTCATCGGCTACATGATCGCCTTGTGGGGCGGAACGGAGATGCTGTCCGCGCGTCGCCTGGCGCTGCTAAAGGACCTCACCTCGCTGTCGAACCCGCGCTTCGGCATCGACCACACCATCGGCCTGATGATGGAGCGCCTCCGCAGCTTCTACGACGCCGAGTCGTGCCTGTACGTGAGCGCGGACCCAGCGAGTAACGGCTATACCCTGCGCCGGACCTCCACCAGCGGCTCAGAGCCGATCGCCCGCCCTGCGCCGCTCGCCGACGGGCTGACCCACATGCTGCTCGCCCTGCCGGCCTCCTACGCGATGGTCTACTTCGGCAAGGTGCCGGTCTGGGCTCGGTGGTCAGGTCGTCGCGCCGACGCCTATACCTATGATTGCGTGAACCGCGCGCGCGTGGAGGCCAATCCGGATGAAAGCGAGAAATTCGCCGCATTGCTGGATGCCGAATCGTTCGTGACCGTACCGGTCTTCGCCCACGGCCAGACCCTCGGCAGGCTGTTTCTAACGGCTCGCCAGCGCGGAGCCTTTCACGAGCCGGACATCGACTTTCTCCTTCAGGTCGTCACCCACATCATGCCGGTGATTGACAACATCCGGCTGGTGGACCGGCTAGCGTCGGATGCCGCCAATGAGGAACGCCGCCGGATCGCGCGCGACATCCATGACAGCGTCATCCAACCCTATATCGGGCTGCAAATTGGGTTGGGCGCGCTCCGCCAGCAATGTGCATCCAGCACCCCGCAACTCAGGGAGTCCGTCGAGCGATTGCTGCAAATGACCGACGTCGGCATCAAGGACTTGCGCCGCTACGTCCTTCGCTTGAAGACCTCCGATCAGCACGAGGACAGCCTCTTGGCGGCCGTGCAGCGATTCACGGCCAAGTTCTCGGAGGCCACCGGCATCCAGGTCCAGGTCGAATCGGAGGGGAACACCGCCATCAACGACCGGTTGGCGGCGGAGGTTTTTCAAATGGTGGCCGAAGGGTTGAGCAACGTGCGGCGACACACCCGTGCCTCGCGCGCGATGATCGGCCTGGCATGTCGGAACGGCCATCTCGCGCTGCGGATCGAGAACGATGGAGGAGGGGACCCCTCAGTCGGCCCGTTCACGCCACGGTCCATTGCCGAGCGCGCACAGGCCGTCGGAGGCCACGTCCGCGTCGATCAGAACGGCAATGGGGTGACCCGCGTGACGGTGGACATTCCCCTGTGACCACAGGCGCTATGACCGTAAACGAACCGCAGCCGATCCGCGTCCTGCTCGTGGACGACCACGCCGTCGTCCGTGCCGGTCTTCGGATGCTGCTCGAAAGCCGGCCGGGCCTGACGGTGGTCGGCGAAGCGGGCGATCGCCCCACGGCCCTGGCCATGGCATCCAGGGAACGGCCCGACATCATCCTGCTGGACCTGGATCTCGGAGGCGACTCGAGCGTGGAGTTTCTCCCGGACTTGCAGGCCGCCGCGCGGGGCGCGCGTGTGATCGTGCTCACCGGTCTGCGAGATGCTGCCGTCCACCGGCGCAGCATCGAGCTCGGGGCGGTCGGCCTCATCTACAAGGAGAACGCGGTCGAGGTGCTCATGAGGGCGATCGAGAAAGTGCTGGCCGGTGAGATGTGGCTGGAGCGCTCCTTGATGGCCAGCTTGATTACGGAGCTGCGCGCCGAGACGGCCCCTCAGGCCTCGGACCCCGAAGCAGCCAAGATCGCCAGCCTCACGGAACGGGAGCGCGAGGTCATCGCGCTCATCGCCGAAGGGTTGCGGAACAAGCAGGTCGCCGATCGCCTCAGCATCAGTGAGATCACGGTCCGTCATCATCTCACGTCCATCTTCCGGAAGCTGGGGGTCTCCGACCGCCTGGAACTGGCTCTTTATGCCCATCGCCAGAACCTGGCAAGACGGCCCCCTCCCTGAGACCCTCCCCCCGGGGACCCGTTGCTGTAACCAATGCAATGGGTATGGGGGAGGGGAAGGTGGGGGCGGCACGAATGTGCCATAAAGATCCGAGTCATGGTGGCATCATTTTACAGAAACACCTGGGCGCACCGGACGATGCCGGAAACATAAGACGCTTATATCCTTTCTACAGGAACAGGAATAAGAGAGCTTGAAGACAATCCGTAGCCCGCAACGGACCAGGATCAAGAGAGGGATCGCCATGAGCAATGCCGAGATCAGTAGAAGTCAAAAACCAGGACCGCTTCGGCGAGGCATGGTACGAATACTCGTGCTGGTCCAGCTCCTGGCGCTGGGGGCTCTCCTGGTGGAAGGCTCGCCCATCGGCGTCGTGGCGGACGGCTGGGCCCAGGCGCCCGTTTCCGGCGCCGACCAGTTTCTGTCCGGACACATCCGCGCGGTTGGATCGAAGACCATTCGAATCGACAGCAAAGAGTACCCTTTGGACCCGAAAGTCACCATCACGGACCTCGTGAAGAAGCACCGGAGTCTGAAGGACCTCAAGCCGGGCACCCCTGTCTGGTTCCATCTCACGAAGGGACGGATTGATCGGATCATCCTCGACGAACCGAGTTAAGCGTGACCAAGACGCAAAACTGAAGGAGAGACTGCGGAAGAACGGAGGGGCGCGACGAGAATGAACACGGAGGCAGCCATGAAACGCCGGACCATCGCAATCGGATCGAGCTTGGCCTTTCTGCTTGCAGGCATGCTGTGGCAACCGAACGAGGCCACAGCCCAGTCGATGGTGAACTACCAAGCAGTGCCGCCGTTCGTGGCGACAGCCGTGACTCCGAACGTGCTGCTGCTGTTGGACAAATCGGGCAGTATGGGAAAGCGGGCCTACTGCGATTTGTCGAGCGGGGCGAGTGATTACTCGTCCTGTCCGGCCTTCGACGAAAAATTGACCTACGTGGGCATCTTCGACTCGATGAAGTGTTACACGTATGATGCCACCGACACCCGGTTCGAGGTGAGCGCGACGGCCAAGGGCGCGCCGGCAGTCGGAGACCCGGCCGTATCGGGTAAATGCGCCAGCGCCGACTGGGACGGCAACTTCCTGAACTGGGTCACCACGCGCCGTATCGACTCCGTCAAGCTTGCACTGATCGGGGGAAGTTGCGCCGTCGCTCGAAACTCGGACGGCACCTGTCCGCCCTCCGGGTCCCCCGCCAAGGTCACGATCAAAGGCGTGAACAAAAACGTGTATTCCAGCGGGCGGACGGTGTCGACACCGGGGCTTCCGACCGGGAGCGGACCCAAAAAATCCAACGGTCGGGTTCCCTCTGCTGTCGAGGGGAGCGCGAGCACCTTGTATTTCCATGTGATGGGGGGAGACGGAGGCTCCGGCTGGTTGACGGGGTCCTTCTGCGTGAGCAATAGCACGACCAAGCCTAACGAGACAGGGAGCTGCGACAACTGGAACGGCAGCACTACCGCTGACCAAGAGACGTACGTCATCCGGGCCGCCTGGGACTTTGAACAGCGGGGGTTGATCCAGGAGGCCGGGGCGCGCGTGCGGTTCGGGCTGATGCAGTTCAAGGGCAACGACGGCGGGTTCGTCACGGTTCCGATCGGTTCGAAGCAGACGATCGCCTGGAACGGCACCACGGTAACGACCCGCGATAACAACACCGCGGCGATGATTCACTCCATCGAGGAAGTGGACAACCAGGGCAACACCCCGCTCGCCGAAACGCTGTTCGAAGCGACCCGCTATATCGCGCAGGTCGATTCCTATGTGTTTCCTGACGCCAGCTACAATACCTACGTCTATCCACTCGCCTTTACGCCGGGCAAGGCCATGGGTACGTATGGCACCGGCTCCATGGGTTCCGGAGGTGCTGGCGAGATCGACGTGTTGACGGGCACAGAGTCCTGTCCGAGTGGCTATCTTACCGGCGCCTGCGGCCGGGATCCCTTCTTTTATGGCAGCGATCATACGCCGGAGTGGGCCAAGCCATCGGCCCAAGTGCCCTGCTGCAAGACGTTCATCATCTTCCTGACCGACGGCGCACCGACGGAAGACCAGACGATCCCCAGCGCCCTGTGGGACTTCGGCCACGTGAGCAACGGCGGGCACGGAACCCACTGTCAGGGGGTCGGCTGCAACGGGCACCGGGACGACTATGGCTCAGGGTCCCACTATCTGGACGACGTGGCCTACTGGGCCCACATCACCGACTTGCGCGCGCCGGAGCTGCGGGTGAAGTCCGCGCCCGGCGTGAGTCCGGCTGTCGACGTCAAGCTGGACAACGGGCGTGATCTCCCAGGCTTTCAGAACGTGACCGTGTACACCTTCTTCGCCTTCGGCAACGACGACGGCCGTGAGCTTTTGATGGAGGCCGCCAAGTTGGGCGCCTTTTCAGACATCGCTTGCGACCGATCAACTTCGACGACGGCCGCGAACACCTACTGCGACCGGCCGGACAAGCAGGAAGAATACGACAAGGTGAACAACAACACCGGGCTGGATGGAGCCGATGGGATTCCGGACGCCTACTTCGAGTCGGCGACCGGGAACGACATGAAGGACAAGCTGCTGACGGCGGTCGCGAGCATCCTGCAACGCAGTTCCTCGGGCACCTCGATCTCGGTGCTGGCCACCTCCTCCACGGGCGAAGGGGCGCTCTACCAGGCGTTCTTCTTCCCGAGCGCGGTCGAGGGGTTGAACGAGGTGAAATGGCTCGGCTATCTGCAGGGGCTCTTCGTGGACGCGTTCGGCAACATTCGCGAGGACACCAACGGCGACGGGAAACTCATTTACACCCAGGACACCATCATCCGGTCCTGGTTTGATGCCGCGACCAACGAAGTCAAGGTGGACCGGTACACGGACACGGACGGGAACGGCAAGGCTGATTCCGCGACGCCGTCCGGAACGGTGACGCTGAAGGATATCGTCGGCATCTGGGAGGCCGGCGCGCGGCTGGCGAATCGGGATCCCGCGACACGCAAGATCCTGACCTGGGTGGACACGGATAATGACGGCAAGGTGGACACGGGCGAGCAGATGGCCTTCAGCACAGGCAACTCGGCGACCTTGGGGCCGTATCTGCGGGCGCAGTCGCCCCCCTCGCTCTATACGGCGGACAACATCATCAACTATGTCCGCGGCACGGACATCACCGGCTTGCGCGGGCGGCAGTTGACCGTGGGGGGCTCGCTCAAGACGTGGAAGCTGGGCGACCTGATCCATTCGACCCCCGTGGTGGTCGGCGCGCCGAAGGAGCGGTTCGACGTGCTGTACGGGGACGCCAGCTACACGGCGTTCTTTACCCGGTACAAGACCCGCCGCCAGGTGGCCTACGCGGGGGCGAACGACGGGATGCTCCACGCCTTCAACGCAGGCTACTTTCACAAGGGGGACGACCCGAGCACGACGAGCGTGGTCGAGCACGGCTGGTTTACCCGGACTCCGACCGACAACAGCAGCGGCCCGCTGCTGGGCGATGAGCTGTGGGGCTTCATCCCCTATCAGCTCCTGCCGCACCTGCAGTGGCTGGCCGATCCCAGCTATCCCCATGTGTATTACGTGGATCTGAAGCCGAAGGTGACGGACGCGCGGATCTTCACGCCCGACACCGACCATCCGAACGGCTGGGGCACGATCCTGATCGGCGGGTTCCGGATGGGCGGCAGTTGCAAGAACTGCACGACCACGACCGGCGCGCCGGAGATGGTGGTGAACATCGGCGGCACGGACCGCTACTTCTACAGCGCCTACTTCGTCCTGGACATCACGAATCCGGAGGTGGATCCGAAGCTGCTCTGGAGTTTCACCGACATCGACCTGGGCCTCACGACGAGCTACCCCGCGGTGGTGCGCGTGAGTGCCTTGACCAACGCGACGACCGACAATACCAACGCGAAATGGATCATCGTCGTCGGCTCCGGCCCGACGGGGTACACCGCAGACAGCGGCCAGGAAGGCCGGCTCTTCGCCCTGGAGATGCCCAAACCGTATGTGGCCGGCAGCAGCCTGGCCGTCACCAGCTTCAAGTCCGGCTCCTCCAACTCGTTCATGGGGGATCTGATCACCCTGGATGCCAATCTGGACTATCGGTCGGACGCCGTGTACGCGGGCAGCGTGATCAACAACGGCAGCAGCCCGAAGTGGGCGGGCAAGATGTTCCGCCTCACGATGGGCACGACCGCTCCGCTCGGCGGACAAACGACCGTGGCCAGTTGGGGGTATGGGAACAAGCCCACGGTCGTGCTGGCCGATTTTGCCTGCACGCCGACGCCGTGCAGCGGAGCGACCAAGGCCGGGCCCATTCCCGCGGCGCCGGCCGTCGCGGCGGATGACGCGAACAAGATCTGGCTGTTCTTCGGGACCGGCCGCTATTACAGCGACCCGGACAAGTCGAACACCGAGACGCAATACCTGTTCGGCGTGAAGGACCCGGTCGTCACGGGGGGCTGCACTCAGACCAGCGACCTCAGTTGCCAGCGGAACGATCTGGTGAACGTCTCCGGCGCCACGGTCTGCGTCGTCTGCTCGGGCGCGACGACCCAGGTGACGGGCGTCACCGGGGCCACCACGCTCGCGACCCTGCAGGGGCTGGTGCAGAGCAAGGACGGCTGGTACACGACCCTGCTTCCGGCCTCGGGACCGCCTGTGGGAGAGCGGGCCTTGGCAGCCCCCGTGGTCCTGGCCGGGATTGTCTTCTTCCCCAGCTTCGTGCCGGACACCAATGTCTGTACCGCGTCGGGCACGGGCTATCTCTACGCACTCTTCTATCAGACGGGCAGTGCCTACAAGGAGTCGGTCATCGGCACGGAAGTGGTGGGGAGCAACACGAACGTCAAACGGTCCACCTCGCTGGGCGCCGGCCTCCAGTCCCAGATGGCCGTCCATATGGGCGCGGGTGGCAGCGACACGGCCGGCACCGCCGGCGGCGGGGGCTGCCAAGGCGGGGTCACCGTGTATTCGCAGAGCAGCACCGGGTCGCTGAACAAGCTGTGCAGCAGGACGGCCGGCTCCTACTACAGCCGGTACGTCTCGTGGATGAATCAAAGGCTGTAGGCATGCCTGATTCACGCGAGTTGTCATGCGGCTTTGGCTCACCGCTTCGATGGACTCAGCGCATGCCGTGCATCCTGAAAAGAGCCCCCTCCCCGAGACCCTCCCCCTTGAAGGGGGAGGGGAAGGGTGGGGGTGAAGCTGACGGCTAAACGCTGACGGCCATTTCAAAACAGAGGTCGTGACGAGGTCTGAGGTTGAGGAACCGTGGGTGCCTCAACCTCAGTTTGTTTTTGGCGCCTGGAAGGGGATGGGGTAACATGGACACTGGCAAATGGCCGGGGACCCGTTGCGATCCCGATGCAACGGGCGATGCTTATGGCTGATGGCAAGAAAGAAACTGGTGGGATCAGGGAGACGGGAATAAAGCGCGCGGCGCTCGCGGTGCTGGTGGCGGGTCTGTTCTGGCTCATCAGCCAAGGGATGGTGGGCTGTGGGCAAAGCGACGGATCGCAAGCCGGGGCCGGCGGGTCGCGGGCGAGCCGGCCGCCCTCCGTGCGCTCCGCCGAAGTGGTCCCGAATCCTGTGCTACTCAGCGGGACGATTGCGGCGCGCGTGGAAGCGGAGGACCCCGACGGGGAGCCGCTGACGTTCCGCTGGCAGTGGTTCGTGAACGGCAAGCCGGTGCCGGGCGAGACCGGGCCGAACCTGACGACCCGTGCATTCAAACGCGGCGATCAGGTGGCGGTGGAAGTGACGCCGGTGGACGCGGCGGGGGAGGGCGAGCCCAGGACAACCGATCCGGTGCCTGTCGGGAATTCCGCGCCAGAGGTCAGCCGGTTGCTGGTCGAGCCCGAGGCCGTGCACGTCGGCGACCAACTGGTGGCCAAGGTGGATGCGACGGACGCCGACGGAGATCCGGTCGAGTACACCTACCGCTGGTGGAGAAACCAAGCCATCCTGGCCGAGGGAGATTCCAACACGCTGGATACGAGCATCTGCGCCCGGGGCGACGAAATCGTGCTCCAGGTGATCCCGCATGACGCCACCGGGGCCGGCAAGCCGGCGTTCTCCAAAGAACTGATCGTGCAGAACGGGCTGCCGCGGATCACCTCGACGCCTCCGACGAGCCTGGAGGGGAAGGTCTTCGTGTACCAGGTGGCCGCCAGCGATCCCGACAACGATCCCCTGACCTACTCGCTCCCGAAAGCGCCCGCCGGCATGCTCATCAATCCAGCCTCCGGCCGGATCGAGTGGACGGTGCCGAAGGAGCAGAGCGGACGCCACGAGGTGCACGTGTCCGCGGAGGATGGGCAAGGGGGGCGGACGACCCAGCAATTCACGCTGACGGTACAGAGCCACGGGGGCTAGACTGCGCCGAGCCGCGCAGCGCGGTCCGCTTGTCCGGGCAGTTGGGCCTCTGTTAGAATAGCGGCGGCAAATCATCAAATCACTCACTCATCACATTCCCGAGAGAGGCCTCACACAAGACCCGCGTGCGTAAGGTCAAGCTGCGAGAAGGCACCGATACCGCCTCCCTGTTCGGTCATCACGACCTCCATCTCAAGATGATCGAGGAAGACCTGGGTGTGCAGGTCTCCGCGCGCGGCGACGAGCTGGCGCTGGACGGCCCGCCCGAGGCCGTGCGCAAGGCCGAGCAAGTCCTCACCGAGTTGGCGGGCTTGACCGCCGAGGGCTACGAGCTGCGAGCCGAGGATGTCACCTTCGCGCTGAAGGCAACGCGCACCAGCCAGGACGTGCCGCTCAAGGATCTCCTGCTCAGCACCGTTCCCATCACCACCAAGCGGCGATTCATCGTCCCCAAGTCGGCCACGCAGAAGGCCTACATCGAGGCGATCCAGAAGTTCGACATTGTTTTCGCGATCGGACCCGCAGGGACCGGGAAGAGCTATCTGGCGATGGCGATGGCGGTGAGCGCGCTCACGAACCGGCAGGTCAGCCGCATCATCCTGGCGAGGCCGGCCGTGGAGGCGGGCGAGAAGCTCGGATTCCTGCCCGGCGACATGTACGCCAAGATCAACCCGTACCTGCGCCCGCTCTACGATGCGCTGTACGACATGATGGACATCGAGCGCGCGAACCGGCTGATCGAGCGCGGGGAGATCGAAATCGCCCCACTCGCGTTCATGCGGGGGCGCACCCTGAACGATTCGTTCGTCATCCTGGACGAAGCGCAGAACGCGACCGCCGAACAGATGAAGATGTTCCTGACGCGATTGGGATTCAACTCAAAAGCGGTCGTCACCGGCGATATCACGCAGGTGGACTTGCCGGCCGATCGCGTGTCGGGGTTGATCGAGGTCCGCGACCTCCTCCGCGAGATCCCCGGCATTCAATTCATCTACTTCGACGAGCGCGACGTCGTGCGTCATCGGCTAGTGCAGGAGATCATCAAAGCCTACGACCGCCGCGACGCCTCGCGCGGCGTCGCGCACGGCGCCGAGAAGCCTCGCCGTCATAGCGCCGGCTCGCGTCCGCCTAAGCCTGAGTCGGACCGGCGTGGGCACTTCGGCGCCCAGCCGCACTAATGCCCGTCGTTGTTCGGAGCCGTGTCCGCCGCCCGCGCTGGTCGGTTCCCGCCCTGACTCGCTTAGCCGAGCGAATCCTGAAAGCTGCCGGGGTGCGTCAGGGCGACCTGAGTCTGGAGCTGGTTGGGGACCGGCGCATGCGCCGGCTGAACCGCCTCTACCGGGGCAAAGACCGGCCCACCGACGTGTTGGCTTTTGCCCTGCGCGAAACCCCGGGACCGCCCACGTCGCTCCTCGGCGATGTCGTCGTGTCGGTTCCCAGCGCCGCCCGCCAGGCCAGAGCCAGGCGGCATTCCCTCAGCGTGGAGGTGACGGTCCTGCTCATCCATGGCGTGCTCCATCTGCTGGGGTACGACCATGAGCGGGGGGAGCAGGAAGCCCGCCGCATGTCCCGCCGGGAACGCAAAATCCTCAAAACCTTGCATCCTCTGCCAAAAATAATAAGATTGGCCTAGTGCATCGTGCGTAGGAAGATACCTTGCGGAGACCAGACCTGCGCCACACGCGGCCGATCCCGACGGATGCATGGTCACGTCCCGAATCAGAAGAACGAATAACCCGAAACGCATCCCGTGGGCTGGCTGCAACGACTCAGTGACGGGCTGGCGAAAACGCGCCAGACCCTGCGAACGTCCCTGGACCGGATCACGGGCCGCGGGATCGATCCGCCCGCCCTGGACGAGATCGAGGCAACGCTGATCCAGGCCGACCTGGGGGTGCGGACCGTCGCGCGACTCATGGACCGGCTGCGGGCGGCCGGCTCGGAACTGGCAGGGCCGGAAGGCTCGAGACGGATGACGGCGATCCTGCAGGAGTCTATCCGGGAAACGTTGGCCGCCTGCGAGGGCGAGTCCTTCGATGAGATGGTCGCCCAGGGGCCGCGCCCCTTCGTCGTGTTGGCGGTCGGCGTCAACGGGGTCGGCAAGACCACCACGTTGGCCAAGCTGGCGAAGTGGCTCCGCGACGAGCGCGGCCGCCGGCCCTACCTGATCCCCGCCGACGTCTACCGCCCCGCCGCCATCGAGCAGCTGACCACCCTGGGGAAGCAGCTCGGCGTGCCGGTCCATCCGTCGACGGCCGGGTCCGATCCGGTGAACCTCGCGCGCGGCGGCCTGGCCGCCGCCCGGTCGCAGGGCGCCGACGTCGTGCTGATCGACACCGCCGGCCGGCAGACGGTCGACGAGGAG
>Ga0073934_10004368_pt1 | contig 23673 bp, 21 predicted proteins | sample LarsenN4metaG_FD_76834 | JGI IMG/M metagenome (GOLD analysis project Ga0073934, IMG submission 76834) | Hot spring sediment bacterial and archeal communities from British Columbia, Canada, to study Microbial Dark Matter (Phase II) - Larsen... ... | reverse complement strand
AGCGTTCATCCTTTTGAGAAAATGCCTCTCCATGAACTACTTACAGAACCTCATCCCAATAATCTAATGCCTGTGACTCATAACCAAATGCAGTTGTGGGACTTATAGCCGGACACTCCTGGGAACTCCCTTTGGACGGTCCGATGGCCAGCACAGCAGCCCAAACAGGCCATCGCTATCGCCTCGCCGCGGCCGATGCGATCATCTACGCCACCGCGCGGACCCAAGGCGCCGAACTGTGGACCCAGGACGCCCACTTCAAAGAATTGCCGGGTGTGAGGTATTTCCCCAAACCATCCGCATGATGCTGCCCCGCATTTGCACCTACCGGTAGGCCGCCGCTGGCCACGCCACCGGACAGGCCGCGCCTCCATTTCCGGCGCGGACCCCGAGGTATACTCCCAAAGACTGGTTCAGCCGGCTGAATGCGTAACCGGGTGGTTCTGATTCTCTTCCGTCTTCCGGGACGGACTGAAGCATCACTCCTTGAGATTCATCCCCATGAGGAATTCGGCATTGCTCTTGGTCTTCTTCAGGCGGTCCTGGAGCAGCTCCATCGCTTCCACCGGAGGCAGGGCGCTCAGCGCCTTGCGCAGTGCGTGGATGCGCGGGATTTCGTCCTTGTGGTAGAGCAGCTCTTCTTTGCGGGTGCCGGACTTAGAGATGTTGATCGCCGGATAGCAGCGCTTCTCCACCAGGGCGCGGTCCAGGTGGATTTCCATGTTCCCGGTGCCCTTGAATTCCTCGAAGATCACCTCGTCCATCTTGCTGCCGGTATCGACCAGCGCGGTGGCGATGATGGTCAGGCTGCCGCCCTCTTCCAGATTGCGGGCCGCGGCAAAGAACCGGCGCGGCTTGTGCAGCGCGTTGGCATCCACGCCGCCGGAGAGGATTTTGCCGCTGTGCGGCTGCAGGGTGTTGTAAGCGCGGGCCAGGCGGGTCAGGCTGTCCATCAGAATGATCACGTCGGTGCCCCGCTCGGCCAGGCGCTTGGCCCGCTCGATGACCATCTCCGCGCACTGCACGTGCCGCTCCGGATGCTCATCGAACGTGGAGCTGATCACCTCGGCCTTCACCGAGCGCTTCATGTCCGTCACTTCTTCGGGACGCTCATCGACCAGCAGGATGATGAGATAGGAATCGGGGTGGTTGACACTGATGGCGTTGGCAATGCTCTGCATGAGCACGGTTTTCCCGGTGCGGGGCGGGGCCACGATCACTCCGCGCTGGCCAAAGCCGATCGGCGTGATCAGGTCCACTGCGCGCATCGCCACGTTCCCTTCCTTCGCCTTGGCGTTTTCCAGCAGGATGCGGCGGTTGGGGAAAAGCGGGGTCAGGTTGTCGAAATGGATGACCGTCTTGGCCTTCTCCACCGGCTGGCCCTCGATCTTGTCCACCGTCTCCAGGGCGAAGAAGCGCTCCTTGATCTTGGGCGTGCGCAGCTCGCCATAAACGCGGTCCCCGCGCTTCAGCCCGTAACGCCGGATTTGTGAGGGGGAAACATAGATGTCTTCCGGCCCGGAAGAGTAGTTGTGCAGGGGAGAGCGAAGGAATCCGTAGTTGTCCGGCATCACTTCCAGGCAGCCCTCACCGAACATTTTGCCCCCACCCCAGCCGTTGCGGCGGAGGATTTCAAACACCAGCTCGTGCTTGCGCAAGGTGCCGATGTTCTCGACCTTGAATTCTGCCGCCAATTCGGCCAGTTCGTCCATCGACAGGGCCTGCGTCTCGGCCAGGCTCATTTCCCGCCCGGGAGGCAGGTCCAACGGCGTCTCGTTGTCCCCGTTGGCCGGAGTGTCTCCCCCGCCCCCGGGACCGGCGGGCTGGGGTTCATCGGCAAAGTCTTCCCGTGGTCCGCGGTTGCGGAAGCGTCCCCGGTGCTTGCGGCGGAACCGTCCCCGGCCTCCACCGCCGCCGCCCTGCTCGGGGCGTCCGGAGTAGCCCTCGGCGGGCAGGGGTTCATTTTTCGGGGAATCGCCCGTGGGGGCGTTCTGCGGCTGTTCTTCGGACATAGATGCTTTCCGACCCGGACCGGATTCAGGCGGGAAGCCGCGCCAACTGCCGTTGGAGCAGGTCTTCGCTGCCGTCGTTCCAAATCACCAGGTCACTGTGCTTGATTTTGTCTTCCAGCGGCCACTGGGCGCGGCGCCGGCGTTCGATCTCCATGGAGTCCCAACCCCGGGCCAAAAGGCGCGCGTGCTGCGTCTGGGCGCTGCACCCGATACACACCGTGCGGTCAAATGCCGCCTGGACCCCGGTCTCAAAAAGCAGCGGTATGTCCACCACGGCGGGTCTGCCGGGTGAATCGTGCCGGTGCTGCTGGAGGCGGGAATGCCACTGGGCGCGTATAAGGGGGTGGAGGATGGAATTCAACCGATTCCGAGATCCTTCGTCGGAAAATACGATCCCACCGAGACGGGACCGGTCGATTGACTGGTCCTTGTTTAGGATGGATGGGCCAAAGGCGTCAACGACTTTTTTATACCCCTCCTGATCCGGCTGGAGCACTTCCCGGGCAATCTGGTCGGTATCGATCACCCGCCAGCCCTGCTGCGCCAGCCAGCGGGAGGCGGTGGATTTCCCGCAGCCCACCCCGCCAGTCAGCCCGTACGCCCGAGCGCCTTGGACCAAAGGCGGAGTCGATGGGGTCGTCATGGAAAGAAAATTATGCACACACGGCAGCGCCATGCACTAACGAAATGGGCGGATTTCGATCCCCTCCGGGCGGCATTCCAGCCGCACCGCCCCGGTGCGGTCCTGGCGCAGGACCCGGATGCCGAGGCGGCGGGCCGTTTCCCAAAATTCCGGCGTCAGCCCCCGGTCCGGCTGGTAGCCGCGGCCTGGACGAATGAGCACCTCCGGACGCACCGCCTGGAGCCAGGCCGTGCCCGGGCCGGGCTCCGCGGGATGCTCCCCTTGCACCAGCACCTGCGCCCGCAGGGTCTGCCCGGAAGCCAGGAGTTCCGCTTCTGTCTGCGGAGAAATATCCCCCGCCCACAAGACCACCTGCCCGGCCAGATCGAACCGGAGCACCAGGCCGCAATCCTCCAGCCGTGTCCCCGCCTCCTCACTGCCCGGATGCAGCACCTCCACCCGGATGCCGGGCGCCCATTCGATACGATCCCCCCTGCGCCAAAAACGCTTCGGCACCCCCTCCGCCTCCATGGCCTCGAGCCAGCCATGCTGCGCCCGGGATTTGGAACGCCAGCCCGCCTCGGCCCACCAGGCTGCGGGCGTGGCTTCCATGACCAGTCCCGCCGAGCCGAGCCGCCGGGTCCCTCCGTGGGTGAGCACCACTCCCTCCCACCGGTCCACTCCGCGGGAAATGCGGAAGGGATCCGCGGCATAGCGCCAGGCCGCCTCCGGCCCGGGGTCCAGCAGCCAGGCCTTCCCTCCGCACTCCACCACTGCCGGCGAGGCCTGGCGGTGGTGCAGCACCGTCATCCGCACTGCGCCCACTTCCGGCCCCTGTCCGGGATGGGCCACATAGGCATGCCCGCCCGGCAAATCCGCCAGCTGGCTGACGGCGGCGATCACCAAGCGCAGCACCACGCTGCTGATCCCATTGGCCGCGGACGCAAAACCCTCCCACAGCACGCCCAGCGTCACCGAGAGCGCGCTCAAAACCAGCACCGCCGTAGCCAGGGGCACCACCACCATGTTCGCCACCAACGCCACTGGAGAAAACAAATGGAAATGCCACAAGGTCAGCGGCAGCGAGGCCAGCCAGGCCGCGGCCGAGACCGCCGCCAGCCCGCACAAACCCGTCCAAAGCCCGAACACCTGCCGGCGCCACCAAGGCACCAGCCGCGCCGGAATCCAGGGGTCCGGCGCCCCCAGGGGCCTCAGGACCCGCAACAGCGGCCCGGCCCACCACCCGATGCCCATCACCACACAAAACGAAAGCTGGAAGCCGAGGTCAAGCGCCAGGGCCGGGTCCCACACCCACATCACCAGAGCCGCCGCCCCCAGCATGTTGAACAGCCCCACCGGGCGGTACAACGCCCAGCCCGCCGCCGCCAGCGCCGCCATCACAAACGCCCGGAACGCGCTCGCCTCCATCCCCGTGCTCAAGCAGAACACCAGCACCAGCGGCAGCATCAGCCAGCCCCAGCGCCATCGGATCACCCCCGCCATTTGCAGCACCAGCAACAGCACTGCCAGGATGATCCCCACGTTCTGCCCGCTGACCGCAAAAAGATGCATCGTCCCCGTCACCCGGAAATCGTGCTTCAGCGGCTCGCTGATCCCATCCCGGTAGCCGAAGAGCATGCCCGCCATCAGCGCGGAGGCCTCGCGCTCCCTCCCTTCTTCGTCCAGTCCGATCTGGAGCGTGCGCTGCATATGGCGGCGGAAAGCCAGAGCCCAGCGCACCAGCGCCCAGCCGCCTCCGCGTTCCAGCACCCGTGTCTCCTCCGCCCGCACCCGCAGCAGGTAATGAATGCCCTGGCCGCGCAGCCAGTCCGCATAATGGAATTGCCCGGGATTCATCGGTTCCGGCGGCTGGGCCAGAAATCCCGCCGCTTCCAGCACATCCCCATAAGCCAGCTCCGGGCCGCCACCCTCCACCCGCACCAGCACCCGCCCGCTCAAGGGCGCCCAGGATCCCGCGTCATCCTGCCCTCCGCGCAGGGCCGCCCGGAACTCCCGCCGCACCTCCCCACCCCCGCTCCGCGCCACCGGCTCTTCCTCCACTTCCAGCCGGAACCAGGCCCCGCGCGGCTCCGGCCCGGCAACCCTCACCACATGGTCCAGAGGCCAAGCCTGCGTCCGGGCGAATCCGTAAAGGCCGAAGGTTCCCGCCGCCAGGACCGCCAGGCCGCCCCAGCGCAGCAGCCTCCCGCCCCACAGGGCCGCCAATGCCGCGGGCAGCGCCAGCGCCGCACCCATCCAAGGCTCCATCCAGCCGCCCAGCCCCGCCCACAAGCCCATCCACGCCGCCAGGGCCAGTCCGAAGAGCGGCGCCCGCTGCCCCTCACTCTCCTCTTGCCACTCACTCCACGCCATGGGCCGAAGGCAGGTGGTTCAGGCAATCGTAGCGCCCCAGCCTCAGGCTCCCACCGATCGCCGCGGTGATGAATTCCTTCGCCTGCCCCACCGCCCGTTCCAGCGGCAGCCCCGCCGCCAGCCCCGCCGCAATTGCCGCCGAGTAGGTGCACCCGGTTCCATGCGTTTTCACCCCCCGGATCGTCGGCGTGCCAAAAAGGCGGCCCTTTTTCCCATCATGCAGCACATCCACGCTTTCACGCCCCCGCAAATGCCCCCCCTTGACCAGAAAGGGCACCCCGAATTTCCGCGCCAGCACTTCGGCGGCGCGCGCCACATCCGCCAAGTCCAGCAGCTTGCGGCCCATCAGCACCTGGGCCTCGTCCAAATTCGGCGTCACCACCGCCGCCAGCGGCAGGATGCGCTCCTGCAGCGCCCGCACCGCCTCCGGACGGAAAAGCAGGGCCCCGCTCGTCGCCACCATCACCGGGTCCACCACCAGCGGAGGCCGCCTCTGCCGCGGACGCCGTTTCCACTCCCGCTCCACCGCCGCCATGATGCCCTCGCTGAACAGCATCCCCGTCTTGGCCGCAGCCACCGGAAACGCCTCGAAGACCAGCCGCACCTGCTCCGCCACCATCGCTTCCGGCATCGGCTCGATCCGTGAAACCTTCCCCGGATGCTCCGCCACCACACAGGTCACCGCCGTCGTCCCATAACAACCCAGCGTGGTGAGTGTCTTCAAATCCGCCTGGATGCCCGCCCCTCCGCTGTTGTCGGAACCGGCGATGCTCAACACCACCGGCACCGGGGAGCTGCGCTTCATGCCGCATCACTATCAGTCCGGGCGGCTCCTGGCACCCTTTTTCCTCCGCTACTTCCGGAAGCAGGTGCCCACCGGGCGCCCGGAGGCAATCTTCAGCAGCACGTCCTTTTCCCGCCCGTTGGCGATCCACATCGGGATGCCCTGCGCAAACATCATCCGTGCCGTCTCCAGCTTGGAAACCATCCCCCCCACCGAACGCTCGCTCTGCGTCGCCCCCGCGTAACCCCGGATGCGGTCATCGATCTCTTTCACCCGCCGCACCAGATCCCCGGTGCCGTCCGGGCGGGTGTACAACCCGTCGATCCCGCTCAAAATCACCAGCCGCGCCGCCTGCGCCAGCACCGCCACATGCCCGGACAGCCGGTCGTTGTCGCCAAAGCGGTTGAGCATTTCGATTTCCTCGAAGGAAAGTGCGTCGTTCTCATTGAAAATCGGCACGCAGCGCTCCAGTGCCAGCAGCCGGGAGAGCGTGGCCCGCGCATTTTGATAGACTTTCCGACTGTCGAAATCCCAGTAAGTCACCAGGATTTGCGCACAGCAGAAGCCCAGCGGGCGCAGCGCCCGGTCATAGGCCTTCATCAGCAGCGGCTGCCCGATGCTCGCGCAGGCCTGGAGCGCTGCGGTCTCCTTCGGGCGCTTCTCCAGGCCCAGCGCGGACATCCCCGCACTGATCGCCCCGGAAGACACCAGCACCACCCGGATGCCCCGCCGCCGCAGCGCCGCCACCTGGCGGCACAATTCCCCCACAAATCGCTGGTCCGTTCCCCCGCGGGCATTGGTCAGCAGTCCGCTGCCCAGCTTCACCACCCAGATTTCGTCGCGTTTGCCGGCCATGAAGCCGGAAAACTTACCAGCCCGGTTTCCCTCTTGCAACTGCCAAGCATCCCCCCTTCGTGGGATGCCCCGCATTTCGCTGGCCCGTGCACTCCGCCTGCTCTTCAATATCTTCCCGCTCATGAAGACCCGCGCCCTGGCCGTCACCGCCATCAACACCGTCACCTGCGCCTCCGTCGAAATCCCCCAACCCGCCCCCGGCCAGCTCCTGGTCGAAACCGAACTCTCCGCCATCAGCCCCGGCACCGAACTGCGCTGCCTCGCCGGCCTGGAAAATCAAAGCGCCGGCTTCCCCTTCATCCCCGGCTACAGCTGCCTGGGCCGCGTCGTCGCGTCCGGCCCGGGGTGCACCACCCCCATCGGCACCCGCGTCTTTGCCGGCGCCACCGCCCAAGCCAGCATCCGCTGCCAATGGGGCGGCCACGTCGCCCACGCGGTGGTGGACGAGGCCAAAGCCACCCCCATCCCGGAAGCCATCCCCGCCCGTTCCGCCGTTCTTCTGAAACTCGCCGCCATCTCCCACCGCGGCTTCGCCCTCGCCCCCTCGGTCCCCGGAACCACGGTCGCTGTTGTTGGCCTCGGGCCCATCGGGATGCTGTCCGCCCTGATTCACCGGGCTCACGGCGCCCGCGTCGTCGGCCTCGACCTCATCCCCGCCCGCATCCAGCTCGCCCAAAGCCTCGGTTTGGAAGCTGCCCGCTCCGATGCCCCGGAAGCCCGCACCCTCCTTCCCCAAGGGGCCGAGATCGTGGTCGATTCCTCCGGGGTGCCCGCCGTTCTCCCCTCCGCCCTAGGCTGGCTGGGTGAAGTGGCTTGGAACCAGCCGGACAACGCCTCACGCACCCTCGTTCTCCAGGGCAGCTACGGGCCCCGGGACATCCAGCTCCCCTACGTGGAGTGCTTCTTCAAGGAAATCCGCCTGGTCGTCCCCCGCGATGAACTGGCCTCCGACCGCCAGGGTGTGCTCTCCCTCATGGCCTCCGGAAAACTGGATGCCGCCCCCCTCTGCTCCCGCACTGAGCGCCCGGAGAATGCCCAAGCTGTCTATCAAGCCCTGATCGGGCGCGATCCCTCCCTCCAAACCGCCGCCTTCGACTGGCGTTCATAATCATCTAACCCCAGAGCACATGGAGAACACAGAGCCGGCAATCCCCGCAGCACCCAATGGTTCTGCTTCGCGTCCTTCGCGGTAGAACCAGCGCCTAAAACACCGCATCGTTCGCCCGCCGCTCCAGCGGAGGCGCCGGGCGGTTGCGCCGGAATGCCGCCGGCCCCATCCCCCGCCGCGCCCGGAACGCCCGCGAAAAATGATAGCGGTCGCAAAAACCCGTGCGCGCCGCGATCTCCTCAATGGGCCGCTCCGTATGGTGCAGCAGCAGGCAGGCCTCCTGGATGCGCCGGTCCAGCAGAAAAGCCCGGGGCGTGCGCCCTGTGCGCAGCTTGAACCAGCGCGCAAACGCGTGCGGATGCATCCCTGCTTCACGGGCCAGGGCCGCATTCGTCCACGCACGGGCCGGATCGTTCGTCATCCCGCGGATCGCTTCCCGCGCCCGCGCATCCCGTTCCTCCGGCTCGAAACCTTCCGCGGACAGATGGGCCAATGCCCCCAGCACGATGCGCTCCAGCAAACAGGAGGATTTCCAGGACACTTCGCAGCGCTCCAGCCGCACCCAATCCCGCCTCAACTCCCCGTCCAAGGGCACCCCCAGCACTCCGCCCGCTCCCGCTTTCCAAACCGGACGGATTAGAAAATGCACATAAAAGTGGGTGAAGGGACGCGACGATCCACTGTCAAAATCCAGTTCCGGCGGGACCAGCCACAGGCGGTCCGGCTCCAGGACCGTCCTCCGCCCGCCCGCACTGACCCATGCCCCCGCCTCCCCATTCTGATACAGCCGCCAGTGCGGCGCCGCCAGTCCGCGCAGATTCCAGGACTCCAAGTACTGCCGCCGCGCCACCAGCAGGCGCAGTCCGATGTCCACCAGCCCCCAATCCCTCCAGCTCGCACTCATGTTTGTTTTATGCACAAATTCGTTGCCCGCTTCCATTCCCATCTTCGCCGCGGCAGCCCATGCTCATGCAATGAATCCCGTCCTCCAAAACTGGCCCAAAATCGGCATCCGCCCCACCATTGATGGGCGCCTCGGCGGCGTCCGCGAGTCGCTCGAAAAACAGACCATGGCCATGGCCGAACGCACGGCCAAACTCCTCTCCGCCCACCTCCGCACCCCCGACGGCAAGCCGGTCGAGTGCGTCCTTGCCGACACCACGATCGGCGGCGTGCGCGAAGCCGCGGCCTGCGAGGACAAGTTCCGCCTGGAGAACGTCGGCGTCAGCCTCACAGTCACGCCCTGCTGGTGCTACGGATCAGAAACCATGGACATGGACCCGCACCGTCCCAAGGCGGTCTGGGGCTTCAACGGCACCGAGCGCCCCGGCGCGGTTTACCTCGCCGCCGTCCTCGCCGGCCACGCCCAGAAGGGCCTGCCCGCTTTCGGCATCTACGGCCAGGACGTCCAAAACGCCGGCGATGAAACCATCCCCGCCGACGTCGCCGAAAAACTCCTCAACTTCGCCCGCTGCGGCCTCGCCGTCGCCGGCATGAAAGGCAAGGCCTATCTCTCCATGGGCGGAACGAGCATGGGCATCGCCGGCAGCGTCGTCGATCCCGCCTTCTGGGAAAACCACCTCGGCATGCGCGTCGAGGCCGTGGACATGACCGAATTCGTCGGCCGCCTGAACAAAGGCCAGTTCGACGCCCAGGAATACGAAACCGCCCTCGCCTGGACGAAGCAGCACTGCAAGGAAGGCAAGGACTTCAACTCCCCCGCCACCGTGCGCAAGCGCGCCCAGCTCGATCAGGAATGGGAGACCTCGGTCAAGATGGCCCTCATCGCCCGCGACCTCATGGCCGGCAACCCCCGCCTCGCCGAAATGGGCCTGGGCGAGCAGGCCCAGGGCCACTTCGCCCTAGCCGGCGGCTTCCAGGGCCAGCGCCAGTGGACCGACCACTTCCCCAACGGCGACTACCTTGAGGCCATCCTCAACAGCTCCTTCGACTGGACCGGGCGCCGTGCCCCTTACATCGTCGCAACGGAAAACGACGCCCTCAACGGCGCGGGCATGCTCTTCGGCTGGCTTCTGACCAACAGCGCGCAAATCTTCGCCGACCTCCGCACCTACTGGAGCCCTTCGGCCATCGCCGCCGCCTCCGGCTGGACCCCGGACTGCCCGGCCGCCGGCGGCCTGCTCCACCTGATCAACTCCGGCCCGGCCGCGCTCGACGGCACCGGACGCCAGAGCGGACCGGACGGCAAGCCCGCCCTCAAGCCGTTCTGGGACATCACCGACGCCGAAGCCCAGGCCTGCCTCGACGCCACCACCTGGCATCCATCCATCACCGAGTATTTCCCCGGCGGCGGCTGGAGCACCCGCTACCGCACCCGCGGCGGGATGCCCTCGACCATGATCCGGCTCAACCTCGCCGCCAACCTCGGCCCCGCCCTGCAGATCGCCGAGGGCTGGACCGTGGACCTGCCGGACAAGGCGCACGACGCCCTCGATCTGCGCACCAACCCCACCTGGCCCACGACCTGGTTCGCCCCGCGCCTCACCGGTGCCGGCGCCTTCCGCAGCACCTACGACGTGATGAACCACTGGGGCGCGAACCACTGCGTGCTCACCGGCGGCCATGTCGGCCATCTGTACATCACGCTGGCGTCCATGCTCCGCATCCCCGTTTACATGCACAACGTGGAGGAGCCGCGCGTCTTCCGCCCGAGTGCCTGGAACCTCTTCGGCACCGGCGACAAGGAAGCCGCCGATTTCCGCGCCTGCGCGGCCTACGGGCCCCTCTACCGCTGACAATTCAAAATCGAAAATCCCATGCTCCAACCTTGGTTCTCAGAAGCGAAACTCGGCATCTTCCTCCACTGGGGGATCTATGCCGTCAAACCCACCGGCGAATCGTGGCCGTTCTTCCGCGGCGAGATTTCCTACGACGACTACATGGCGCAGCGCCATGGCTTTACCGCGTCAAAGTATGATCCGCGCGAGTGGGCCCGCCTCTTCCACGAAGCGGGCGCGCGCTATGCCGTCCTCACCACCAAGCACCACGACGGCTTTGCCCTCTGGGACACCGCCGTCTCGGACCTGAGCAGCGTCAAGGCCAGTCCCGCGGGGCGCGACCTCATCGCCCCCTACAGCGAAGCACTCCGCGAAAAAGGCCTCAAAGTCGGCCTCTACTTCAGCCAGCTTGACTGGTCCCACCCCGACTACGCCACCCTGCCTAAAGATGTTCCCCCCGCCGACCATGGAGACGCCAGCCTGGCCAACCCGTTCAATTTCCGCGAAAACAACCCCGAGGCCTGGGAGCGCTTCCTGCGCTTCCATCGCGCCCAGCTCAAAGAACTCTGTGACCGTTTCCACCCGGACCTCTTCTGGTTTGATGGCGATTGGGACCGCAGCGCCGAACAATGGCGCATGGCCGAACTCCGCGACCAGCTCCAGGCCTGGGCACCCGGCGTGGTGCTCAACTCGCGCATGAAAGGCTACGGCGACTACGAGACCCCGGAGCAGGGCCTGCCCACGGTCGCACCCAAGGGCCCCTGGGAGTTCTGCATGACCTGCAACGACCACTGGGGCTATTACGGCGCGGACAAAAACTACAAGTCACTCCGCCAAATCCTCTGGTATTTTGCCCAGTGCATTTCCAAGGGCGGCAACCTCCTGCTGGACTTCGGCCCCAAAGAGGATGGCACCTTCCCGGAAGAGCAGCTCGCCATCCTGCGCGGCCTGGCCCGCTGGAACCAAAAACATGCCGAAGCCATCTTTCCCACAGGACCCGGCCTGCCTTACGGCCACTACGACGGCCCCACCACGCTCTCCAAGGACCAAAGCACGCTCTACCTCTTTTCGTTCTCCGCCCCCGTGGAATCGCTTCCCGTCAGCGGCATCCGCAGCAAGGTGCTGAGCTGCCGTGTGCTGGGCGGACCGGAGCTGGCCTTCAAGAAAATGGGCGGCGCCGAGTGGCACGACATCCCCGGCGTGCTCTGGATCGATGCCCCGCCGCCCGCCGCACTCGACCCCGATGGCACCGTCATCGAGATCAAACTCGACGGCCCCCTCCGCCTCTTCCGCGGCGCCGGCGGCGCCATTGAGCAGAATTGAGTCCAAGCGGCAGGCTGGCCTCCTCGAACCGCCTTGCGAATCCCGCCAAACTCATTGCCTCCGGCCATGGGTCTCCACCGCGGCGGACTTGCAGCTTCACTTCGTTCAGGATGACCGCCTTGCGGGGTGAACGGGTCATCATCAAAACCCGGGAGGGCAACCTGATTCTCACTGCCGAGCGGGATGCCGCCCGTCCAATCCTCGGCAGCCTGAAAAACCGCATCCACACAACACCCGGAACGGATCTGGCCCAGCCCACCACCGGGGATCACGAATGGATGATCTCGGATTCCGGCCTGCTCACAGTCATTTGGTGATCCGCCTCCAGCCCCGCCCTACTCCACCAGCACAACCGTCAGCTTCTTTGGTCCGTGGGCGCCCAAGACGAGGATGCGCTCGATGTCCCCCGTCCGGCTGGGGCCCGTCTCCAGGCAGATCATGCTCGGCAGGTCGTTGCCATAACGTTCCCGCAGCAGCCGCATGGCCGCGGGAAGGTCTGCGATCAACTGCGAGGCTTCCGCAAAGACAACGTGATGGGGTGGGAGGATGGAAAGGGCGCGCCCTCCCGCGCTCCGCGTGGTCAGCAGGACGCTCCCGGTCTGGGCCACCAGCGCATCGCATCCGGTGAAGCTGGCATCCACGCGTTCCAAAGCCGCGGTTTCGTAGGCCTGGTCAGTGGAAAGCAGCGGCAATCCGGCGGCCCCGGCGGCCGTTTCGGTCAAGCGGGTCCGGTGCCAGGCGGCGGATTTCCACCCGTGCCGCTGCTGCAAGGCCTGCACCGTGCCGGCCAGTCCGGCTCGCGTGGCCACCACCAGTTCGGTCTTTAACAACTCGGAACGCTCCCGGAAGGCCAGCAGCCGTCCGGAAGGGGTATCCTCCACCCGCGGCAGCCAGGCGGCATAGCCTTTCCCGTTTTCCGCTGGAGCCGGGCCGGGCAGTCCATCGTAATGGCCGTGCAGTGGGCGCGGCGTTTGCAGCGCCTCCCGGATGCGGGCGAAGACCAAGGCCCGGTCGTCAGTCATGAGCCCCTCCCTCCGCCCCGCGCCGTTCCTTCCACCAATCCCGGAACGCGTAGGGCGGGGGTTCCGGCAGGGCACGGAACCGGGTCCAAGGCTTGAGCGGGTCCAACGGTGTGCCCGCCACCAGGGCGTGCAGCGGCTGGGCCAGGCGTCCGATCCACCCCGCCAGGGCGAAGCGCCGCGCATCCGCCGCCACCCAGCCAAAACCCTGGAAAAGCAGAAGTTCCCACCAGGTCTTGTGCTGGCGCACGGCATTGCGGCGGTTGTGCAGCAGGTGGTGATGCAAATCGATCTTCACCGGACAGGCATCCGTGCAGGCCCCGCAAAGCGAGGAGGCCCCGGAGAGATGCTTCCAGGATTGCAGGCCGCGCAGGTGCGGCGTGATCACCGATCCGATCGGCCCCGGATAGGTCGTCCCATACGCATGGCCGCCCACGTTCTTGTAAACCGGGCAGACATTCAGGCAGGCTCCACAGCGGATGCACTGCAGGGCGTCCCGCTGCTGCGCGTCTGCCAGCAGGGTGGTGCGCGCGTTGTCCATGATCACCAAATGGAATTCCTCCGGCCCATCCGGCTCGCCCGGCTGGCGCGGCCCGCTCAAAATCGTGTTGTAACAGGTCAAATGCTGGCCCGATCCCGCCGTGGCCAGCATCGGCAGCAGCAGCGCCAGGTCATCCATCCGCGGCACCAGCTTCTCGATCCCCATCAGCGCGATGTGCACCCGCGGCAGCGAGGTGGTGAGGCGTCCGTTGCCCTCGTTGGTGCACATGGCAATCGCCCCGGTCTCCGCCACGGCAAAGTTCACCCCGCTGATCCCGATGTCCGCCTCACAATATTTCTGCCGGATCGCCCGCCGGGCGATCATGGTCAGCTCTTCCGGGCTATCCGTCGGGGCCGAGCCCAGCTTCTCTTCAAAAAGCCGGGAGATTTCGTCCCGCTTCAGGTGCATCGCCGGAAAGACAATATGGAACGGCGCCTCATGCCGCAGCTGGACGATGAACTCGCCCAGATCGGACTCCACCACTTCAAACCCCTCGCCCTCCAGCGCCTGGGCCAGGTGGATTTCCTCCCCGGTCATGCTCTTGGATTTGACGATCGATTTCGCCCCGTGGCGGCGGATGACGCCGATGATGTAATCCTTCGCCCGCACGCCATTGGCGGCGACGAATACCTTCACGCCGCGGGCTTCGATTTTCTCGATGAATTCGGGCAGGCAGCGGTCGAGGTGTTCGATGGCCTCATGCTTGATCGCGGCGGCGGCATCCCGCGCGGCCTGCCAGTCCTGGAAGCGGGCCTTGTTTTCGTCCCGTTTCTGCTCGTAGCCGCGCAGCGCCCGGCGGATGAACGCGCGGGTCTCCCCACGCCGCCGGTAGGCGGCACTGTCACGCTGGAAAACCGAGGCTAGGGCGGGCATGGCGAAGATCGGTTCAGGTTTGGGCCAGGACTTCCGCCAAATGCAGCGCCCGCAGCGGGCGGCCTTGGTGGCGGAATATCCCCTGGAGGTGCATCAGGCAGCTGGAATCATTCGAAATCAAAAGATCCGCGCCGGTTTCGGTGATCGACTGGCATTTGACCTCGCCCATGGCCTCGGAGACATGCGGGAACTTGACCGCAAATGTGCCGCCAAAGCCGCAACAGGTCTCCGCCTCGCCCATCTCGACCAGCTCCAAGCCGCGCACGTGCGCCAGGAGGCGGCGGGGCTGGTCTTTGATTCTCAGCTCGCGCAGCCCGTGGCAGCCATCATGGAACGTCGCCCGGCCCTCGTAACGGGCGCCCACGTCTTCGACACCGAGTTTGCTGACCAAAAAATCGGAAAATTCCCAGACCTTGGCCGCCAGCGCCCGCGCTTCCTCTGCCCGCGGATGCTCGGCAAAGAGTTCCGGATTGAAGACTTTCAGCATCGCCCCACACGAACCGGAGGCCGAAACCACCGCCTCGGCATCCCGGAAAACATCCAGCATCCGCTCCGCGGTGCCGCGCGCCTCGTCCCAGTAGCCGGAGTTGAAAGCCGGCTGTCCGCAGCACGTCTGGGCCTCGGGATATTCCACCCGGTGCCCGAGCCGTTCCAGCACCCGCACCATGCCGATTCCCGCCTGGGGAAAATACTGGTCCACGAAACAGGGGATGAAGAGCGAAACGCGCACCGTAGAAACACTATCGGTCCGCCACGTCCGCGCGCAAGGCGAGTTTCCATCTTCCTGCGGGCAGAATGCCATTGCAAGCGGCAGCAGGTGCGGGCATCCCCCTCCAGCCCAAGGCGCCAGGAATCTGCTTGCTTCCCGGATGCCGGCCGCCAGATTGGAACTTTATGGCCCGCAACGCGTCATCCCTTTTGATGGCCCCTCCGACCGCTTCCCTCGCGGCCATTTCGATTATTTGCGCCTGACCGCACAGCTGCGGCCAGGCGTGATCCGTTTTCCCCTCCGGCTCTGCCGGAATTGATCCAACCCCATTTCAAGAACTCCATGAATCCATCCTCTGTTTCCCTCTACGACACCACCCTCCGCGACGGCGCCCAGGCCGAGGGCATCAACTTTTCCGCCTCTGACAAGCTCCGCCTGGCCGAACGCCTGGCCGCTTTCGGCATCCACTACATCGAAGGCGGCTTCCCCGGCTCCAACGAGAAGGACATCGCCTTCTTCGACGCCGCCCGGAAAATGAACTGGGGCGGAGCCAAGATCGCCGCCTTCGGCAGCACCCGCCGCCCCGGCGGAGCCGTGGAGGACGATCCGCAGGTCAGCGCCCTGCTGCGCGCCGAGACCCCGGTGGTCACCTTTGTCGGCAAATCCGCCAAATGGCAGGTCACCGATGTGCTGCGCACCACGCCGGAGGAAAACCTCCGGATGCTGGCGGACACCACCGCCTGGCTGAAAAAGCACGGGCGCGAGGTCATCTACGATGCGGAGCACTACTTCGACGGCCATGCCACCGACCCCGCCTACAGCCTGGCCTGCCTGAAGGCCGCGGCGGAGGCCGGAGCCGACTTCGTCGTCCTCTGCGACACCAACGGCGGGCGGCTGCCGCATGAGATCGCTGCGGCCACCGCTGCGGCGGTTCAGGCCGTGGGCCCCGGCTGCCGCGTGGGCATCCACACGCACAACGACTGTGGCCTGGGCGTGGCCAATGCGGTGGCGGCCATCCAGGCCGGCGCGGCCCAGGTGCAAGGCACGATGAACGGCTACGGGGAGCGCACCGGCAACTGCAACCTCACCACCGTCATGCCCGTCCTGGCCCTCAAGCTGGGCCTTCCGGTCCTGCCCCCGGACCGCCAGGCCGGCCTGGCCGAGCTGTCCCATTTTGTGGACGAGATCGCCAACCAGAACCACGACACCCGCGCACCGTTCGTGGGCATCTCCTCCTTCGCCCACAAGGGCGGCATGCATGCCAACGCCACCGCCAAGTCCCAGTCCGCCTACGAACACATCGATCCCGCCGCCGTGGGCAACCACCGGCGCATCCTGGTGGGCGAGCTGTCCAGCCGCAGCAACATCATGCTCAAAGCCCGTGAACTGGGCGTGGAACTCCACGACAAATCGCCCGAAGCCCGGCGCATCCTGGACCGGATCAAGACCCTGGAAGCCGCAGGCTACGAATTCGAAGCCGCGGACGCCTCCTTCGAGCTGCTGGTCCAGCGCGAACTGGCCGGCGCCCCGGTCTTCTTCACCCCCCGGGAATACCATGTCTCCATGCGCAAGGACGCCGAGACCGGCTTCACCAATTGCGAGGCCACCGTCCTCCTGGACGTCGAGGGTGCCGAAGCCCACACCGTGGCCAAAGGGGACGGCCCGGTCAACGCCCTGGACAACAGCCTCCGCCGCGCCCTCACCACCCATTTCCCGGAAATCTCCGGCCTCCACCTCATCGACTACAAGGTCCGCATCGTCAACTCCGCCGCCGGCACCGCCGCCCGCATCCGCGTGCTCATCGAGTCCAGTGACGGCCATGATGAGTGGGGCACCGTGGGTGTTTCCGACAACGTCATCGATGCCAGCTGGCAGGCGCTGCTGGACAGCTACGAGTATTTCCTGCGCAAGCGCCGGCGCGGATGACCCCGTGGCTCCGGGGTGTTCCGGTCATTTCCGGAGCACTCCAGGCTACCGCCTCCGCGTCCCCTCCCCGCCGGGCGCTTGGGGAGCGCCCCCGGCGCCTTTGGCACACCCGCACCCGCCGCAGCCGGAGTGGCGCCGGGGACGGAGCCAGCGCCGGGCCAGCAGGACGGCGGCACCGGCCAGCACCAGCCCCACCACCAGCGCTTCCAGGGCGCTCATCCCGCCACCCTCCCCAAAATTTGATAGGTGAGGACCGCCCCCAGCCAGGCCAGGGCGGTCATGGCGGCAAAGGCGCCCCAGGCCCAGCGCCAGGAGGCCTCCGCGGTGATCATGGCCACCGTGGCCCCGCACTGCATGCAGATGGCAAAAAAGACCATGACCGCGGCCGCCACCGGCACGGTGAAGACCGGATGCCCGGCGCGGGGCCCCTCGGTCCATAGTTCCTGGCGCAGCCGTCTCCGCAGGCCCTCGGAAGCCTCGTCCTCCCCGCCCCCCAGTTGATAGATAATCCCCAGGGTGGAGATGACCACCTCCCGTGCCGGGAAGCTGGCCAGCAAGGCCACGGTGATCTTCCAATCAAAGCCCGCAGGGTCAAATACCGGCTGCATCCAGCGCCCGGCGCGGCCGAGGTAGCTTTGCTCCAGATAGGCGCTGTCCAGGTGCGCCTGGAACGCCTCCTCCGCCTCCTCCGGGTCCATGTCCGCAGGCACGCTCCAGGCCGCCCGCAGGGTATCCTCCAGCTGCGCCGGACGCGGGAAATAGAGCAGCGCCCAGATCACCACGGACATGGCCAGGATGATCGTTCCCGCATCGGTCAAAAACCGGTGCGCCCGGTGCCAGAGCCGCCAGGAAAGATCGCGCAGCGTCGGACGGCGGTAGGGCGGAAGCTCCAGCACAAAGGGCGGCGCCGGTGCCTTTAGAATCCGCTTTTGAAAAAGCCAGGCCAGCGGCAGGGCCACTACCGGACCGAGCAGGTGCATGGCCAGCAGCACCAATGCCGCCACGGTCGAACCATGGCGGGGCTCGATGAATGCCCCGATCATCAGCACGTAAACCGGCAGCCGGGCCGAACAACTCATAAGGGGCGCGGCCAGAATCGTGGTCAGCCGCGCCTTCGGGTCTTCGATGGTGCGGGTGGCCATGATGGCTGGAATGGCACAGGCATAGCCGGACATCAGGGGCACAAAGCTTTTCCCGCTCAATCCGCACCAGCCCAGCGCCTTGTCCACCAGGAACGCCGCCCGCGCCAGATAGCCGCAGTCCTCCAGCAGCGCGACCAGCAAGGTCAGGATCAAAATCTGCGGAAGGAACACCGCCACCCCGCCCAGGCCCGCGATGACGCCGTCCACCACCAGGCTTTGCACCACGGGCATGCCTTCCAGCACTCCCCCCGCCGCTTCCTGCAATGCCGCGGTCAGCGACTCAATCCCCTCCATAAGCGGCCCGGCCCAGGAATAGACCGCCTGGAAAACGCCGAACATGAGGAGGGCGAACACCAGCAGCCCCGCCACCGGATGCAGCAGCACCTGGTCCAGCCCCTCGGTCACCCGCCGGGAGGCAGTGCCGGATTTCTCCAATGCTCCCGCCAGCATCCGCTCGATCACCGGGAAAAGCAGCACCGGCTCGGCGGTGGCAGGAGCGTATCCCCCGCGCATCACGCAGCTTCGGGCCGCTTCCACGGCCTCATGCCGCTGGGTGGGGGATCCCGCCAGGTCGTCTTCCGCCCGGATGGCAGTGTCAAACAACAGCCGCTGAGCGCGGAAGCGGCGGACGTCCGTGTCTTCGATGTAATCCAAGCGGGTTTCCAGCATGCGCACCGCTTCCTGCACCGCCGGGGGCCACTCCGGCGCGGTCAAGGCCATGCGCTGCCGGCTGGCCCGCAGCACCGCCTCCTTCAGCGCCCCGATCCCCTCGCCCCGGTGCCCCACCGTGGGCACCACGGGAATCCCCAGCCTCTCCTCCAACAAGGGCAGGTCAAAGCGCCAGCCCAGCGCCTCGGCTTCGTCAAAAAAATTCAGGGCCAGGACCATCGGGCGGCCCAGCGCCGCAGCCTGGAACGCGGGCAGGAGCGAACGCTGCAGCTTGGCCGCATCCACCACACAGACGATGACATCCGGAACCGGCCCGATATCCGGATGCCCGGCCAGCGCACGCACGCTGATGTGCTCATCCATGGATAGGGCATTGAGGCTGTAGGTGCCCGGCAAATCCACCAGGGTGAAGGCCACATCCCCCGCCCGCCCGATGCCTTCCTTGCGCTCGACGGTCACTCCCGGGTAATTGCCCACGCGCTGGCGCAGGCCGGTCAGGCGGTTGAACAGCGAGGTCTTGCCCGTGTTCGGCTGGCCGATCAGCACCACCCGCAGCGCGCCCTCTGCCACGGCGGCGGCCGCGGACGGATCAGCGCTCATGCCGTTCCACATCCAACACGGCCGCATCCTGTTCCCGCAACCCCACCACCGCCGAAACCCCATCCACTTTGACCGGGCCCGCGAAGGGGGCCCGCTCCCGCCGCTCCACCCGCTGGCCGGGATGAAATCCCATCGCCAGCAGCCGCTGGACCATCGCGCTGTCGCCATCCAATCCGGCCAGGGTGCCGGATTCGCCGCATTTGAGTTCTGTGATCGGGACAGCCATCGGTTCGCCTATTGAGATTGACCCTCAATATCAGCATTCGCAGAGAAAACGTCAATGGCGAAGTCGGGCGCGTCTCAGGCAAGGAGCTGACTGCGTTAGATGGCAAAGCGGAAAGGGCCCGGAGAACTGGGCGCTCCGGTCAGCGAGGGCCTGCGGTTTCTGGAGTGCTCCGATCTTTTCGGAGCTTTGGGATGGAGCGGAGCGACGGGGAGCAGGTCCACCTGGAAAGCCAGGCCACCGCCCCCGCGCTCCGCGCGTTCCCAAAGCTCCGAAAAGATCGGAGCACTCCAGATTTTCCCGCTTTTGCGGGAAGCTCGATCAGACCGATCAAGCAAAACGGCAGAGTCCCGCTGCATGTTCGGCTAGGCGGTCCACCAGCTGTTCGACGCTTTGCTCGGCGGTGTGCAGGTGGAGTTCCGGCTTCTCCGGTGCCTCGTAGGGATCGCTGATGCCGGTGAATTGGGGAATCTCACCGGCACGGGCTTTTTTATACAGGCCCTTGGGATCACGGGATTCGCAGACCTCCAGAGGCGCATCGATAAAGACCTCGGCAAAACGGTCCGGGCCGATGATGGCGCGGGCCTGGCGGCGGTCGGCCTGATAGGGGGAGATGAAGGCGGTGATGACGATGACGCCGGCCTCGTTGAGCAGGCGGGCGGCTTCGGCCACGCGGCGGATGTTCTCGGCGCGGTCGGCGGCGCTGAAGCCCAGGTCCCGGTTGAGGCCGTGGCGGATATTATCTCCATCCAAAATATAGGCCAGGCGGCCCTGGGCGGTGAGGCGCTTTTCCAGGGCCTTGGCCAGGGTGGACTTGCCGGAGCCGCTCAGGCCGGTGAGCCAGAGGGTGGCGCCGCGCTGGCCGAGGAGGCGGGCACGGTCTTCGGCGGTTACGAGGGAGCCTTCCAGGGTGATGTTCCGGCTGGCGGGGGCCGCGCCGGGGGTGGAGGCGGCGGGGGCGCTGGGCCGGTCAATGATCATGCCCGCCGCCACGGTGGCGTTGGTCAGGCGGTCGATGACGATGAAGCTGCCGGTCTGGGCGTTCTTGCGGTAGGGATCGAAGGCCAACGGCCGGTGGAGGACCAGGTGGACGCGCCCGATTTCGTTGAGCCCGAGGGGGGCGGTGGCCAGTTCCGCCTCGGCCACTTTGCGGGTGGTGTTGACGTCGATTTTGTAGCGCACGTCGGAGATGACGGCGGGGACCATGCGGGTGGTCTGCTTGACCAGGTAGGTGCCGCCGGGCTTGAGCGCGTCCTCGTGCATCCAGACCAGCATGGCTTCGAATTCCTGGCCCACATGGGGGGCGTTGTTGGGGTGGACGAGCATGTCCCCGCGGGAGGCATCGATTTCATCCTCCAGGGTGAGGGTGACGGCCATCGGCGCGCAGGCTTCCGGCAGCGGGCCGTCGTAGGTGGTGATCGATTTCACCCGGGAACGGCGTCCGGACGGCAGGGAAGCGATTTCATCCCCCACGCGGACAACACCGGAGGCGACTGTGCCGGCAAAGCCGCGGAAATCGAGATGCGGGCGGAGAACGGTCTGGACCGGGAAGCGGAAGTCCACCAGGTTGCGGTCGGCGGTGATGTTGACGTTCTCCAGATGGCTAAGCAGGGTGGGGCCGTTGTACCAGGGGCAGTGGGCACTGCGGTTGACCACGTTGTCCCCGTGCAGGGCCGCCAGCGGAATGAAATGGATGTCGGCAAAGCCCAGGCGGGCGGCGAAGCCGTTGAAATCGGCCCGGATTTTCTCGTAGGCCGCCTCGGACCAGCCCACCAGGTCCATTTTGTTGATCGCGACGACGATGTGCTTGATGCCGAGGAGGGAGACGATGAAGCTGTGGCGCTTGGTCTGGGTGACGACGCCATGGCGGGCATCCACGAGGATGATGGCCAGGTTGCAAGTGGAGGCGCCGGTGGCCATGTTGCGGGTGTATTGCTCGTGGCCCGGGGTGTCGGCGATGATGAATTTGCGCTTGTCGGTGGAGAAATAGCGGTAGGCCACGTCGATGGTGATGCCCTGCTCGCGCTCGGCTTTCAGTCCATCGGTCAGGAGGGCGGGATCAAAGCCGCCGCCGGTGGTGCCGTGGACCTTGGAGTCCTTCATGACCGCGGCGAGCTGGTCCTCGTAGATCATGTGGCTGTCATAGAGGAGGCGTCCGATGAGGGTGGATTTGCCGTCATCCACGCTGCCGCAGGTGAGGAAGCGCAGGAGGTCTTTTTCCTCGTGCTGCCTGAGGTAGGCGTGGATGTCGGTGGCGGCGAGTTCGCTGGTTTTCATGGGGATTCGGAATGCGGAAAGCGTTAGAAGTAGCCGTCTTTTTTCTTTTCTTCCATGGAGGCGGCGCCGTCGTGGTCGATCACGCGGCCCTGGCGTTCCGAGCTGGTGGCCAGGAGCATTTCCTGGACGATTTTCTCCAGGGTATCGGCCTCGGATTCGACCGCTCCGGTGAGCGGGTAGCAGCCGAGCGTGCGGAAGCGGACTTTTTTCATCTCCGGCTGCTCGCCCGGCTCCAGGGGCAGGCGCTCGTCGTCGCGCATGATGAGGGTGCCGTTGCGGCGGACCACCGGACGCTCAGCGGCGAAGTAGAGGGGGACGATGGGGATGTTCTCCCGCATGATGTAGAGCCAGATGTCCAGCTCGGTCCAGTTGGAGAGGGGGAAGACGCGGATGGACTCGCCCTTGCTGACTTTGCTGTTGTAGAGGTTCCAGAGTTCGGGGCGCTGGTTCTTCGGGTCCCATTGGTGGAATTGATTGCGGAAGGAATAGACCCGTTCCTTGGCACGGGATTTTTCCTCATCACGGCGGGCGCCTCCGAAGGCCGCGTCGAAACCGAAGTGGTTGAGCGCCTGCTTGAGGGCCTCGGTCTTCATGATGTGGGTGTGCTTTTCCGAGCCATGGGTGATGGGATTGATGCCTGCGGCCAGGCCCTCGGGATTGCTCCAGATGTGAAGTTCGGCCCCCAGCTCCCGCGCCACCCGGGCACGCTCCTCATACATGGCCTTGAACTTCCACTTGGTATCCACGTGCAGCAGCGGAAACGGCAGTTTGGCCGGATGGAAGGCCTTCTCAGCCAGGCGGAGCATCACGGCGGAATCTTTACCAATCGAGTAGAGCATGACCGGTTTTTGAAACTCAGCAGCCACCTCGCGGATGATGTGAATGCTCTCGGCTTCGAGCTGTTTCAGATGGGACAGTTGGTAATTCATAGGAAAATCAATAATTCAGATAGGAATAATAGGAATTTTTCGGATGACAACTGAAAATTGCGTGGCAAGCTTTGGGCATGAGCGCGACAACCGTTGCAGCCCCCAAATCCGCCAACGATCTGGCCACCTTGAATCAAGAGCTGTCGGAACTGGGTGCCGAGGCCCGGCTCGCCTGGGCGCTGGAACGCTACCGGGGACGGATCGCACTGACCAGCAGCTTCGGTGCCCAGGCCGCGGTCATGCTGCACATGGCCACCGTGCAGCAGCCCGAAATTCCGGTGATCCTGGTCGATACCGGCCATCTCTTTCCAGAAACTTACCGTTTCGTGGACGAACTGGCGGAACGGCTGAAGTTGAACTTGAAGGTGTATCGCAGCCCCTGGTCCCCTGCCTGGCAAGAAGCCCGCTGGGGCCGGCTCTGGGAGCAGGGCCTGGATGGCATCGAGCGCTACAACCAAATCAACAAAGTCGAGCCCATGAACCGGGCCCTGCAGGAACTGGGCGTCCGCGCCTGGATCAGCGGGCTGCGGCGCTCCCAGTCGATCACCCGCGGGCACCTCGACGTGCTGGCGGTGCAGGATGGGCGGGTGAAGGTGCATCCGATCATTGATTGGAACGACAAGGATGTTTACCTCTACCTGAAAAAGCACGGCCTGCCTTACCACCCATTATGGGAGCAAGGCTACCCGACGATCGGCGACACCCACAGCACACGCCCGCTGGAAGACGGACTGACCGAAGAGCAGCTGCGCTTCCAGGGATTGAAGCGCGAGTGCGGCCTCCATGAAGGCGCACAGACCGAGGGCAGCCTGCCGGAATATTCCATCTAAGAGCCTATCCGGATAACTCGCGTGGCCCGCGCTGGAGGTCAAAAAGCCGCCGCGCGAGGCGCGAGGAGGGAGCATATCGGAAGCGATACGTGACCGACGAGCAACGTGGCGGGGCGGCTT
>Ga0073934_10004366_pt1 | contig 23689 bp, 17 predicted proteins | sample LarsenN4metaG_FD_76834 | JGI IMG/M metagenome (GOLD analysis project Ga0073934, IMG submission 76834) | Hot spring sediment bacterial and archeal communities from British Columbia, Canada, to study Microbial Dark Matter (Phase II) - Larsen... ... | reverse complement strand
CGGAATAACACGATAAACCCCCAGCTCCGTGGCCTTTTGCAAGATCAGATCCAGTTTGTCCATTTTGGGGAGAGCCTGGGCCAGGGTAATTTTTAAAGGGGATTCTACCGCCTTATACTCTTTTTTGAGAATCACCCCGGTCAATTCCTTGGGGGTTTTTTCCGTCAGCATCACGTAATACTCGTACCCGGTCCCGTCAAAAACGTAGATCCGATCTCCCTCCCCTAGCCTTAAAACTTTCGTAATATGCCATACGTCGGTGCCTCTGATTTTTACAATCGTCTCTTTGATCCATTTCGGATTAACATAAAATCGGTGACGCGACATGAAGTGTTCACAAAGTAAGTGCCCAGTGGGGATCAACCGCTAACCCGCCAGGAACGCCGGGATTTTGGGATCGGAGCCCTCCCCTTGGCGGTTCCTTCATGACCCGCTGAACACCCACGTACAGACCAGAGTAATCCACTCTCCTCTAGATCGTTGTCCTTTAACGGTTAATTGCGCTGTCCTCAAAGCTTTTATAAAGGGTTCTAATTCACTTTGTAAGACGCCAGATAGTATTAAAATACCTTCTGGTTTAAGATATCTCCTTAAAGGTTCCAGCAGGGAAAGGATCACGTCGGGGCGGATATTTATAACGACCAAATCCAAAGGGCTATCTACGCCATCCAGGCCGCTCAAAGATCCTTCTTGCAGGCTGACCTCGTGTTGCACGGCGTTTTTAATCACATTCTCTCGCGCATACCGGAGGGCTACCGGGTCGGTATCCAGCCCCCAAACCCGAGAGGCTCCCAGCTTGGCGGCGGCTATGGCAAGAATCCCGGAGCCGGTTCCTACGTCGAGGACCCTGGCCCCGGGATAAACCTCCTCCTCCAGGAATTCCAGACATAGTTGGGTGGTCTCATGCTTTCCGGTACCGAAGGCCATCCCGGGATCGATATGGATCACAAGTTCATGGGGTCCGGCCTCATAAGGTTCCCAGTCGGGTTTTATGACCAACCGTCTCCCCACCCGAACGGGCTTAAAATATTGTTTCCAACTCGACGCCCAGTCCTCTTCTTGAAGGGCCCTGGTCTGTATGGCTTTAGATCCTACAGAGACCCCATGATGTTCCAGCATGGCCAGATAGGCGTTTATCTGACCCACAAGCTCTGCCAGAGGAACTTCACACGGGAAGTAGCCTTTGGCTATACAGCTTCCGCTCCCCTCCCCGTCGGGGAAAGGAAGCTCCTCTAGAACCACGCCCTGGGAGCCCAGCTCCATCAAAAAATTTGAAACCAATTCCAAGGCTTCCTGGGAAGTGGAGACGCCGACCTCCATCCATTTCATAAAACCGTAGAATGAAAAATCAAAGGGAAAAAGGTAAAATGATGGCAGTAGGAACGATCCGGCGCAGTATTCCCCCCCTTCGGGCTGTTGTCCTCTGGCGTAACCTGCCCCTCACCCCGTTGGAACGTTCCGTAGGAGTTGAGATTCTCTATAATTATGTCATATAATTATGATATCTTTTTGCGGAATGTCAACCCGGTTTTGACGAGAAAAGTCATTTACCGAGGTACAGAGAAAAAGTGCTTGACCTTCTCAGGGAGGGCCTCTATGTTTAATGACAAAAGCCGGGGTCGCCCATAAAACCCAAAGAGCTACGGTTCCCTGCCTGCCCGTTAGGCCGGATAACGGCAAACCGGTAGACCGGGTAACGGTGGATAATAGATGTTTGAGAAAATTGATCATATCGGAATCGCGGTCAAAGATCTGGATAAAACCGTTCAATTTTACACAGAAGTTCTGGGCCTCAAGCTGGAAGGGGTCCATCAGGTGGACCAATATCAGGTGCGGACGGCTTTTTTCCCGGTCGGTGAGGGCCGGTTAGAGCTCATCCAACCCATGCCCGAAAATACGGGGGTTCAAAAGTTTCTGGAAAAGCGCGGGGAAGGGATCCACCACATCTGTTTTTTGGTTAAGGATATTCAAAAGGCTCTGGACGCTCTGGCGGCGCAGGGCATCGAACTGATCGATAAAGTCCCCAGACAGGTCAACCCAACGACCAAAGCGGCTTTTGTACATCCTAAAAGTACCGGCGGGGTCCTCATCGAACTCTACGAAAAATCGTGACGTGGGATTCCCAAAGGACCCGGACTTTAATCGTTCGCCACGAAGTCGAAGTTCGCCACGGGGCCGGAGCCGATTTTTCCAACTCCAGGCCTTTCAGGCCCTTTAGTTCGCTTCAGGCGATGAATCCCCGGCCTCCCCCGGGTTCTCTGTGGATCGTTTTATGGTTTACTCCCCTTTGAAGATCGTCGTTATCGGCACTATCAACCGGGACACCTTAATCCTCCCCGATGGAAAGATTCAGCAAAGTTTCGGTGGAATTCTCTACAACGTCCTGGCCCTGGCGAACCTTCTCCCTCTAGAAACCACGATCGTTCCTTTGTGCAGAATCGGGGAAGATCACTACGAGGATATCCTCTCGTTATGCAAGCCCTTCCCCCACGTTCGATGGGATCAGATCCGGCGGGATCCGGCAGGAACCAATGAGAACGTAATTACGTACACCTCCCCCCATGCCCGGATCGAGAAACTGACCCGTCGCGTTTCCCCCCTTTCTCTGACGGACATCCAGCCCTTCTTGAATGCGGAGGCGATCCTTATTAATTTTATCTCCGGCTCCGATATTTCTCTGGAAACTTTAAAGTACCTGAAAACTCATAAAACCGGGCTGCTCTGCGTAGATGTTCAGAGCCTCAGCGTAGGGTTTCGAGGGAACGGAACCAAGTTTTTAAGGCCGATTCCCCATTGGCAGGAATGGTTAGAACGCGTGGACATCGTTAAACTCAACGAAAACGAAATAAGAACGCTATCGGATAGCGCGGGTCTTCTGGAGGAGCCCCATGCCCAGACCGCCTTAAAATTGATCCGGCGGGGGGTCTCTGTGGTGCTGATCACCCTGGGCCCCGGGGGATCCCATATGATCTATCGAGGGCCCGAGGACCGGATCTATCTCTACACGTCACCGAGCGTTCCCCTGGAAAAGGTCGTAGACCCCACCGGGTGCGGCGACGTTTTCCTCTCCGCTTTCCTGGCCCATTACTTAAAAGAACGCAAGGCCTTACAAGCCAACTTATTTGCCCACGCGGCAGCCGCACTCAATGCTAAGGGCGCAGGTCTGGCAGGAGTTTATAACTTAGGGAATGCCGGGCAACTCATGGAAGAAGTTTACAGGGCGGAGCTACATAGGATTGAGCGGGGGTATAAAGGGGAGAGGCTGAACTGACGGGGAGGGGGAGGGTAGGAGCGCGGGGGAACGGAAGATAAGGTGCCCGGTTTTTCCTTCCCCCTTCGCCTTTCCTCCCTCAGTTACCCGCCCAATCGGGTGAATTGACCCCGCTCGTCGTTCATTTCAAAAAACCAGCCCATAAAAACCTGCCCATCCACATCTACGATCTGGTCTGCGGCTACGTCATCCACAAAGAAAAAATACTGGAAGGTCCGCTGGGCCTGTTCGTCTGGACCCAGGACATCCACGCGGAAATCGTGGGAGCTGTTGATGCCGATTTGTGCGAACAGAACCGTATGCGGCTGCACCTCGACTTCAAAGCCGTTACTTCCATCCACGGCGACGCGCATGGTCGAATCCGTTCGGTTGATGATGGCTCCACAACTGGGATCGGTGCTGAGAGTAACGCCAATGCCGCAGTTGGGGGAAGGAACGACGTTGAGCGTGGAAAGCGCCGACGCAGGAGCCGAGGGTGCAGAACTATCATCTTCGCTACAACCTGCCAGGACACCTACAAGGAGTAAAAGTAATAAGACGCGGCTTATAGACTTGACTCTGTTTTCCATAGGGTCTCCTTTTGGATTGAGGTTTAGGAAAAGCTCCGAACTAAAGTACAACCCTTTGTTAGAAAACCACAGATAATGAACGACTCCTGGGGAGACTATGTAGCCGGAAGCGAAGAAAAAGTCAACACTTTTTCCGCGAAAATTTACTTCGACTGGGAAGGGACCCGAAGAAAAAACCCGGTTTCTTGAAGAAACCGGGTTTTTTCTTCGAAAACCGACGACAGGCCGCGGACCTGCCCTTAGGCTTTGCGGAAGACCATCTGCTTTTTGGACAAATCGGCATCCACCACGACCTTGTCCCCCTCCGAGAACGCGCCTTCCAGGAGCTTCATGGCCAGGGGATTCTGGATCAGGTTCTGGATGGCCCGCTTTAACGGTCGTGCTCCGTAGGTCGGATCGTAGCCCATCTCTGCTAACAGCTCTTTGGCCCGCTCCGTCAGCTGGACCTCCACTTTTCGCTCTGCCAGACGTTTCTTCAGGTTTTCCAGTTGAATTTCGATGATGGCCTTGAGATGTTCTCTGTTCAAACTATGGAAGATGATTACCTCATCGATCCGGTTCAGAAATTCCGGTTTAAAGCTGGCCCGGAGGGCTTCCAGCACCCGGCGCTTCATCTCCTCGTAGTCGCGTTCCCCGAGGTCCTGGATCCACTGGCTTCCGATGTTGGAAGTCATAATGACCACGGTATTTTTAAAATCTACCGTACGTCCCTGACCATCGGTCAGGCGCCCATCATCCAGGATTTGTAAGAGGATATTGAAAACCTCGGGATGGGCTTTTTCGATCTCATCGAAGAGGACGACCGAATAAGGTCTTCGCCGGACGGCCTCCGTCAGGTAGCCGCCTTCCTCGTAACCCACGTAGCCTGGAGGCGCACCGATCAAGCGAGCTACCGAGTGCTTTTCCATGAACTCGGACATATCAATCCGGACCATGGCCTGTTCATCGTCGAAGAGGAATTCCGCCAGGGCTCGAGCCAGTTCCGTTTTACCTACTCCCGTTGGACCCATGAAGATAAAGGAGCCGATGGGTCGGTTGGGGTCCTGAAGGCCTGCTCTGGCGCGGCGGATGGCGTTGGAGACGGCTACAATGGCGTCGTCCTGCCCCACCACGCGCTTTTTGAGCCGCTCTTCCATCCGGACCAGCTTTTCCCGCTCCCCTTCCATCAACTTGGAAACCGGGATGCCGGTCCACTTGGCGACCACTTCGGCGATGTCCTCTTCGTCGACCTCTTCCTTGAGCATCTTCTGACCCTTTTGCAGCTCGGTCAGTTGTCGGGTCTCTTCGGTCAGCTCCTTTTCCAGGTTGACCAGAACCCCGTACCTTAATTCCGCGGCCTTACCCAGGTCTCCCCGCCGTTGCGCCTGTTCCATTTCAACCTTGGTTTGCTCGATCTGTTCCTTGATGCGGCCGATCTTCTGGATGAGCTCCTTTTCCCTCTGCCAATGCGCCTTCATGCGGGCCAGGGTCTCGTTCAGTTCGGCAATCTCCTTGTTAAGCCGCTCCAATCGTTCTAGGGAAGCCTTATCTTTCTCTTTTTTCAGGGCCTCCCGCTCAATTTCATATTGCATCACCCTCCTCTGGACCTCATCGATTTCCGTCGGGAGGCTATCGATCTCAATACGCAGCCGGGACGCCGCTTCGTCGATCAAGTCTATGGCCTTATCGGGGAGGAACCGGTCGGTAATATACCGATGGGACATGGTCGCAGCCGCCACGATCGCCGAGTCCGTGATGCGAACCCCGTGATGAACTTCGTATTTCTCCTTGAGCCCCCGCAGGATCGCGATGGTATCTTCAACGCTGGGCTCATCGACAAAAACGGGCTGGAACCGACGCTCCAAAGCAGCATCTTTTTCCACGTACTTCCGATACTCGTCCAGGGTTGTGGCCCCGATGCATCGCAGTTCTCCGCGGGCCAGGGCAGGTTTTAGCATGTTGGAAGCGTCCACAGCCCCCTGGGCAGCTCCGGCGCCAACCAGGGTGTGAAGCTCGTCGATAAAAAGGATGATGGAACCTTCTGCCTCTGTAATTTCTTTAAGGAGCGCCTTCAAGCGGTCTTCAAATTCCCCGCGGAACTTGGTCCCGGCGATCAAAGCGCCCAGATCCAGAGCGACCAGGCGTTTGTTCTTCAAACTCTCCGGCACATCGCCGCTGACGATCCGCTGAGCCAATCCCTCCACGATGGCGGTCTTACCCACGCCGGGCTCTCCGATGAGGACCGGGTTGTTCTTGGTCCGTCGAGAGAGCACCTGGATCACCCGACGAATCTCGTCATCCCGGCCAATGACCGGATCCAACTTCCCCTTACGAGCCAGGTCGGTCAGATCCTTGCTATAACGGGCGAGGGCCTGGTACTTCTCCTCCGGATTCGGGTCGGTGACCCTTTGGGAACCTCGAATGCCCACCAGGGCTTTGAAGATGCTATCCCGGGTAACCCCCTGATCCCGGAGAAGCGACCCCGCAACGCCTTGTTTGTCGGCGGCTATGGCGATGAGCAAATGCTCGGTGCTGACATACTCGTCCTTCAGACGGTCGGCCTCCTGGGCGGCGGTGTCCAAGACCTGTTTAAGCCGAGGGGTAATATAGGTCCCCGCTTCCCCCCCGTAAACTTTGGGAGCTCTGAGGAGATGCTCCTTCAGTTGATCTAAAATAAGCTGAGGGTTCGCTCCCAACTTCTGGAGGATGGAAGGGGTCACCCCTTCTGATTGCTCCAGCAAAGCCGCCAACACGTGCTCTACGTCAACGGCCTGCTGCTGATACTTTTCCGCCACGGCCTGGGCTTCCTGAATCGCTTCCTGGGCTTTTAAAGTAAACTTGTCAAATCTCATGGATCTTCTTCACGATCGATGGAACGAATGTATGGGAAAACGGCCCCTTGACCACCCCGCTGCATCCATCGTGAATCACTCTAAGCGCTAACTATAAAGTCGATAAATTCTGTACGGTATTTAACTAGAAATAATATAGAACTTGAGTCTAACTTTATCAAGTTATTTGATAATGTTTCCTCATTTTTGCCCTCCCGACCCCGGCCCGGGTTTTGAACCTCCCCCCCCCACGATTTCCCTCGACTTTCCCCTTCAAGGAGGGGAGGGAGGGACCCTTTGCAAGGACCGGTTTTTTGGCGGAGACGTCGGCTCCTGAAAGAGAAAACTCGGAGATGAATCCTTCAAAGCTCCGTAAGGAGCGACCTGTTTATAGCCGGGGTTAACCCCAACTCCAAGCTCCGGCAGGAGCGACCTGTTTATAGCCAGGGTTAACCCCAACATGCCTCCAAGCTCCGATAGGAGCGACCGGTTTCCTCGGGTACAAACAGGCCGCTCCTATCGGAGCTTCCTCTCTAGAATGGGGTCCCCGTTTGGCTATCCACAGATCCCCCCTCCCGGGGTTTTTAAGGGGGATGAAACGAACTTTACAAGGGACTCCTACCCTGTTTACTTAATTTTGACCAATAGTTCTGCTTTCCCTCCCCACCCCCCTCTCCCACAGCGTGGGAGAGGGGGGTGAGGGCCGAAAACGACACCAAACGAACTTTACAAAGTAGTAGTCTTTTGTAAAGTTCATCTTGATGAATCCTTCAAAGCTCCGTAAGGAGCGACCTGTTTATAGCCAGGGTTAACCCCAACATGCCTCCAAGCTCCGTAAGGAGCGACCGGTTTCCTCGTCTAAAAACAGGTCGCCCCTCCCGGAGCTTCTAAGACGGGATTCCTGTTTGGCTATAAACAGATCCCCCCTCCCGGGGTTTTTAAGGGGGATGAAAACGAACTTTACAAGGTAGTAGTACCCAGCCCATTTAATTCTGATCGACCGCTCCCTCACGGTCGCGGCTCTGAGGACTTGCGTCACCTACCAATCTGATCCACGACCGTGAGGGAGGGATTCTAGGAATCAAAAGGAAATGGACTGTATACTAAAGCCCCTCCCCTTAAAAGACTTGACAGGAAAAAGCGAAAAGGATAGCCTCTTTCCAACATGAATTTCTCTGAGCTAGAATTAGTCAAAGAAGTCTCCATCCGAAGCGCTCGACGGGCCGGGGAGATGTTGCTAAGCCGCTGGAGTCAGGTCCGGGTGATTAAGGAAAAAGGCTCCGAAGACGTCTGCACCAATCTGGACCTGGAGGTGGAAGACTTCCTCATCCGGGCTATCAAATCGGAACCTTTGTTCAGGGAACACGGCATAGATTCTGAGGAAAGGGGATACGAACCAGGAAGTTCCGAGTATACCTGGATCCTCGATCCCATCGATGGAAGCAAGCATTACGTTCGAGGCATCCCCATGTTCAGCATCTCCATCGCGCTAAAGCGAGGCGACGAAACCCTGTTCGGCTTGAATTTTAATCCTGCCACCCAGGAACTGTTCTATGCGGTCAAGGGACGTGGGGCCTACTTAAGCGACGGAAAGCAGGAACCTGCAGGCGCCCAAAGCCCGGTGTCCCGGTGCACCCAAAGGTTAAAAGTTTCGGAGAGAACGAGATTAGAAGATTCCTTCGTCTATGCAGAGCTTTTAAAATCCACGCTCCCGGAAGCCATTTTCCTTCAATCCCACAGGCAGCTAGGCGCCCTCTTCCGGCGATGTGCTCGTGTGCGCGCGTTCGGTTCCGGTTCCCTGGGACTCTGTTACGTCGCCAAAGGGGCCTTTGAAGCCTATGTGGATCTCTGCGGTACCACAAAAACCTACGATGTGGCAGCCGGATGCTTGATGGTGGAAGAGGCCGGCGGCCAGATTACGGAGCTGAGAGAAAGCTCTTTTCCCGGATATAAATGGCTTATGGCTTCCAACAAAAAAGTCCACCCTCAACTTCTGGAGGCGCTCAAGGGTTCGTAAAAAACCTGTAACCTTCAGATGCCGGAGAGGGTGGGGCAACTGTATGGCTCACGAAAAGGATGAAATCCCGAAGGGGAAGGAAGGGTCAAAAAACCCGGCAGTGGAGTCGTTGAAAGAATTTATTGCTAACCATCTGCTTTACACGCTGGCCAAAGATCAGTATTCTGCGACCCAGCTAGATCGGTACACGAGCCTCGTCCTCGGCATTAGAGACCAGCTGATTAAACGATGGATTCGCACCCAGCAGACGTACTACGATGTGGACGCCAAGCGCGTTTACTACCTCTCTCTGGAATTTCTCATGGGGCGGGCGTTGGGAAATAGCCTGGTCAATCTTCGACTCTTGGATGAATGTTTCCAGGCGCTTCACGAACTCGGTTACGACCTCGAAGAGTTACAGGAAGTAGAATGGGACGCAGGGCTCGGCAACGGAGGCCTCGGAAGGCTGGCCGCTTGTTTTCTAGATTCGATGGCCACCATGGAGCTTCCCGCCTACGGTTACGGGATTCGTTATGAATATGGAATTTTCTCCCAGCATATCCGCGACGGCTATCAGGTCGAAATGCCCGATAACTGGCTCCGCTATGGAAATGCCTGGGAGATCGCACGGCCCGAGCGCCTGTACCCGGTAAAGTTTTACGGTCGGGTCCTTCAATACTATGACCGGGAGGGGATCTTCCGCAACGAGTGGATCGAAACCCAGGATGTTATGGCGATGGCGTACGACACCCCCATTCCCGGGTACGCCAACAATACCGTCAACAACCTGCGACTTTGGGCGGCAAAGTCAACCCGGGAGTTTGATCTGGAGTATTTTAACCACGGCGATTACATCCGGGCCGTCGAAGATAAACAGAGATCGGAAACGATCTCCAAAGTCCTTTACCCCAACGACAATGTCTTTGAAGGCAAAGAGCTTCGCCTGAAGCAGCAATACTTTTTTGTTTCGGCAACGTTGCAGGATGTCATCTATCGCTATCAGAAAACGCATAAAAATTTTGATAGCTTCCCGGACAAGGTGGCCATTCAGCTCAACGATACCCACCCCTCCATTGCCATCGCGGAACTGATGCGCCTGCTGGTCGACCTCTACGGCCTTCCCTGGGAAAAAGCCTGGGATCTGACCGTCCGAACGTTTGGATACACGAACCATACGGTACTTCCGGAGGCCCTGGAAAGATGGCCCGTCACCCTCATAGAAAAGGTCTTACCCAGGCATCTCCAGATTATTTACGAAATCAACCGGCGTTTTCTGGAAGAGGTGCAGAGGCGATTTCCGGGGGATCTCGACCGGATACGGCGGATGTCGTTGATCGAAGAGGGGGAGGACAAAAGGGTCCGCATGGCCCATCTGGCCATCGTCGGAAGCCACTCGATCAACGGGGTGGCGGCCCTTCATACCCATCTTTTAAAGACGGAGCTCTTCAAAGATTTTTACGATATCTGGCCGGAGAAATTCAACAACAAAACCAACGGCATCACCCAAAGACGCTGGCTCCGCAAATGCAATCCCGGACTCTCGGCTTTAATCTCCAGGCAAATCGGAGAAGGCTGGGTTACAGACCTCCCCCAATTGAAGAAGTTGGCCCCCCTTGCGGCAGACAAAACTTTTTGCGAAGAATGGCGCCGGGTCAAGCGCGCCAACAAAAGGCAACTGGCCGGCTATATCGCAAAAACCCTGGGCGTCGAAGTAAATCTGGAGTCCCTGTTTGATTGCCAGGTGAAACGGATTCACGAGTACAAGCGCCAATTGTTGAACGTGCTGCACGTGATCTACCTGTACAACCGACTCAAGTCTAACCCCGGGGGTTCCTTCGTCCCCCGTACCGTCCTGTTTGCGGGCAAGGCGGCACCGGGATATTTCATGGCCAAGCTGATCATCAAGTTGATTAACTCGGTGGCGGACCGGGTGAACCACGACCCGGAGGTGAGGGATCGGTTGAAAGTTTTGTTTCTTCCCAACTACGGGGTATCTCTAGCAGAGAAGATCGTTCCCGCTGCCGATCTCTCCGAGCAAATTTCTACAGCCGGAACGGAAGCTTCAGGAACCGGTAACATGAAGTTCGCCTTGAACGGGGCGCTGACCATCGGCACCCTCGATGGGGCTAACATCGAGATCAAGGAAGAAGTGGGGGACGAAAATATTTTTATCTTCGGCCTGACCGCTGAAGAAGTTCTCCACAAAAAAAGGTCCGGCTACAATCCCCTGGAGTATTATGAGGGGATTCCAGAGCTGAAAAAGGCCATCGACCTGATCGCCGGGGGCTATTTCTCGCCCCAGAACCCGGAACTCTTCAAACCGATCGTCGATGCGCTCCTCTACCACGGGGATTACTATCTCCTGTTGGCGGATTTTGAATCGTACGTGCGGTGCCAGGAGCGCGTCTCGCAGGCTTACCTGGATCCTGAGACGTGGAGCCAAAAATGTATCCTCAACGTGGCCAACATGGGAAAGTTTTCCAGCGACCGGACCATCGCCGAGTATGCCCGGGAGATCTGGAGGGTGAAGCCGGTACCCATCCAACTGGAAGCAACGGGCCACAGGCAGAAAGCCCAAGGAAGCGGGAAGGTCGTATAATATTTCTAAATGTCGAAATCGCGTACCATGGCTCTAAAGAACATCGTCTGCATCGGCGGAAATTCAGGGCCGAGGTTGGTGTTTGAAAGCACGAGGCCCTTCCCAGATGTCCGGGTGACCGCCATCGTCGCAACGACGGATACCGGAAGCAGTACGGGGATCATCCGGAAAAACTTTTCTATACCGGCCCCCGGCGACCTGCGGGCGCTCCTGGCCCTAATGGCAGATCCCCCGGAGACCTACCGGCTTTTAAAAGACCTTTTTGAGTACCGCCTACAACCGGCTCTTTCGACGGACCTCCAAAACATGGCTTTTGGCAATCTCTTCATCACAGCACTGGCCGAAATGCTGGGAGATTTCGACCAGGCCCTCGAATGGCTTCACCAATTTCTCCAGGTCCGGGGAAAAGTTCTGCCCGTTTCTGTCGAAAACGCCCACATCTGTGCTGAACTGGAAGACGGTTCCATCGTTAGGGAAGAGTATCACGTCCGTCAGCCCCATAAACCTCCTATTAAAAGGGTGTTCCTGGAAAATCCCAAAGTTCAAGCCCACGCGGCCTGCCTTCAGGCCCTACAAAGGGCCGACCTGATCGTCATAGGCCCCGGATGCCTCTACACCAGCCAGATCGCCTGCCTGATCTTTCCTGGGATCGTCGAGGCTATTCAAAAATCTTCGGCCCGGAAAGTTTATATCTGCAATACCACGACCTATCCGGGACAGACCGACGGGTTTACCTGTCTCCGCCACGTGGAAGAGATCATGGCCTATCTTGGAAAAGACGTCCTGGACTACGTGATCATCAATCAAGGGAAACCTTCCCGGCGGGTGCTCGATTTATACGCCCAGGACGGTTGTGTTTTCATGGATCTAACTCCGGAAATGCAGGCCCAAATCCAGAGTCGGAACGTTCAGGTGTTGAGCGGCTATTTCTTAGAACCCGAGCGGACAGAAAAAAGGAAACTCCATAAGCTGGATACGATTCGGCTGGACCCCGGCAAGATAGGACCGCTTTTATACCAGATTCTGGTCCGGTAACTGCGAAGAAAATTTCCTTCAAGTAAGAAGACAATTTCAATCCCGGTTAATCCGTTAGGTTCCCCATTTGCAACCTGCACCGGGATCTTCCCGGTAAAGACCTGCGCTTTAAAGCGAAACCAATTACACAGAGGTTTCCAGGAAGAGAAGGAGGTCTCCCGTTAAAGGCCGTGGAAGGGGCAGCGGCGATCGAACAGCTCGTCGAGCGACCTGGCACAATCCTTGCTGCTTTTACCCGGCGAGCCATCCGGCTAAAGATCTCAGAAACACCTCTTGGCCGACTGTCCTATGCGCAGGATCTCTAAAACAGGGGGAGAGAAGGACTGACGATAGGTACGGTTGGCCAGGCCCGTTCCTTCTGATCTCCCGGAAATAGATTTCACCCCTGTACGGCTAACTTTAAATCGTCGCGTTAGGGCCACCGCCTCTTATCCACCACGTTCCTCAAAAACTCCCCGGCAACGAATCGGCAAAGGGGCTCCTTTAGGACTTCGATCCCTTCCCCTCACCCGCTCCATCGACACGGGGACGGCAAATATAACCTTCTTCTCAAGCTCATAAACTCCGATGCCTATTTAGAGCCGGGGATTATCTTAAAGATAAGATGACTGCCGCTCAACCGATCCCCTATTTCTTCTTCTACGGAACCTTACGCTGGGGGCAGCGCAATTTCAGAAAATACGCCTCCGATGCGCTGACCATTCAGGAAGCCAGGACTTTGGGAGAACTCTACCGGCTTCCCCCGGGTTATCCGGCCCTGCTACCCAGCTCTAAGGGCTATGTTTACGGCGAAGTCATGACGTTCCCCGATACCCAGAAGGTCTTGAAGCGATTCGATGAGTTGGAGGAATACCGGGAAGAAGATCCCGAAGGAAGCCTCTACCTTCGGGTTTTGAAGGACGTCGAAATTCTGGCGACCGGAGAGCAGCTCAAGGCCTGGTGCTATATCTTTCCGAAAAGTCGTCGTTGGGAGTTAGAAAAGCGAGGGGTTAAAATCGCAAGTGGGTACTGGAATCCCGAAAGAAGTCATGACCCGGGGACCCTCGACTGAAGATAGAGGACTCCCCGGTAAAGGGCCGCCACTCTCTATAACCCTGGCAAGAATTCGCTTGACGGGACACTTCCTTCCTATATATATTGGCTCGTAGAGCCAACGACAGATACGTTCAAGTCTCTGTAAGTGTTTAATCATCGGCGGTCTGCTTTCAAACGTAAAACGTACAGGGTGAGGCGTAAAGAGTAAAACCTGGGAGATGCAGGGTTACACTTTACCTTTGATACCTTGGGGTTTACCGGTGATAGCGACTGCCAATTCCTTATGGCCATGAATAAAGATATTGTAATTGTGGGAGGAGCGCGAACTCCTTTCGGGAAATTCTTAGGGAGCCTGAAAGATATAGACTCCGTGGAACTGGGCGTGATCGCCTCTAAGGAAGCTATCAAGCGGGCGCGCATCACGCCGGATCGCATCGATCACGTGGTCTTCGGTAATGTCATTCAGACCCATAAAGGATCCATCTACCTGGCCCGACATATCGGGTTGAAGGCGGGCGTTCCTATTTCGACTCCGGCCCTTACGGTGAATCGGCTTTGCGGCTCGGGGCTGCAGGCGATCGTCTATGGGGCACAAATGCTCTTACTGGGGGAAGCTACGTTTGTTCTGGCCGGAGGGACGGAGAACATGAGCCAGGCTCCGTACATCTTGCGGGGAGCCCGGGAAGGCTTCAGGTTGTCTTTCGCCGGCCATGAGCCCAAACTGGAGGATGCCCTGGGGGATGCCCTGGTCGATACGTACCATGATACGCCCATGGCGATCACAGCGGAAAACCTGGCCGAGAAGTATCAAATCACCCGTCAGGAATCGGATGAATTTGCTCTGAGGAGCCAGATGAGGGCGCGGTCCGCCATTACCGAGGGGAGGTTAAAGGAGGAGATCGCCCCGGTGGAAATTAAAGATAAAAAGGGGAGGCTCCTTGTTTTCGATACCGATGAGCATCCCCGAATGGACTCTACCCTGGAAGGGCTCGCCAAATTACCGCCGGTTTTCAAAAAAGATGGGCGGGTCACCGCCGGAAACGCCAGCGGAATTTGTGATGGGGCCGCAGCGGTGGTCCTGACTACGGCAGAGGTTGCTGAAAAAGAAGGACTTATCCCGCTGGGGCGATTAGTAAGCTGGGGCCTGGCCGGTGTAGATCCCGATATCATGGGAATCGGACCGGCGGACGCATCCAGGGCCGCCTTGAAAAAGGCGAACTTGCGCCTGGATGAGATGGATCTGATCGAGATCAATGAAGCCTTTGCGACCCAATACCTGGCTGTGGAAAAGGAATTAGGCCTCCACCGCGAGAAAGTCAACGTCAACGGCGGGGCGATCGCGCTAGGACATCCGGTAGGGGCCAGCGGAACCCGACTGGCCTTAACTCTTCTCTACGAACTTCGGCGGCGGGAAGCTAAGTGGGGCTTAGCCAGCCTTTGTATCGGAGGTGGACAAGGGATCGCGGCGATTTTTGAAAGGATATAGGCAGGGTCGATCGGATTTGCAAAAAACACTTTAATTTTGACAGGATGGGCAGGGCGATTTTAAAAAATCCTGTCCATCCTGTCCATCCTCATCCATCATTTATGGAAATCAAACGAGTTGGGGTAGTGGGATGTGGGCTCATGGGCTCGGGAATTACCCAGGTTTGTGCCCAGGCCGGGTACCCGGTGACCGTCCGGGAGGTCTCCCAGAGTTTGCTCGACAAAGGGCTTCAAAGCATCGATAAGTTCTTATCCACGGGCGTCGAAAGAAAAAAGCTGACCGAGGAGCAGAAGGCGCAGATTTTGAACCGGATCAAAGGGACGACCCGGCTCGAAGATTTAAGGACCTGCGACCTCATCATTGAAGCGGTGGTCGAAGATATTCACTTAAAAAAGGAGGTTTTCGGTACGCTGGATCAGGTCTGCCCGCCGGAAACCATCCTGGCCAGTAACACCTCCTCCCTGACGATCATTGAGATGGCCGCGGCGACCAAACGTCCAGATCGGGTGGTGGGCCTCCATTTTTTCAACCCGGCCCCCCTGATGAGGTTGGTCGAAGTGGTCCGCACTATCGCCACCGGCGACGACGTTTTCCATACCGCCTTTGAATTTGTAAAATCCCTGGGAAAAGAGCCCGTAGCCGCCAAGGATAATTCTGGATTTATCGTCAACTTCCTGTTGGTTCCTTACCTATTGGGGGCGATTCGGGCTTTGGAGTCCGGGATGGCCTCCAAAGAAGATATAGATAAGGCGATGAAATTAGGCTGTGGGTATCCCATGGGACCTTTTGAGTTGCTCGATTTCGTAGGATTGGATACCACCTATAAGGTGGCGAATATCTTCTTTGAAGAGTATCGGGACCGCCTCTATGCGCCGCCACCGCTGCTGAAAAAGATGGTCCTGGCCGGCTATTTGGGAAGAAAATCCGGCAAGGGATTTTACGATTATGGAGGCAAGCCATGATCTGGGATCAGGGGCAGGAGTGCATGCCCCGGGAGAACTTGAGGGCGCTTCAGCTCTCCCGGTTAAAAAATATCCTGGAAGCCGTTTACCAGAAGGTCCCTTTTTATCAAAAGACGTTTAAGGAGAAGGGGATCTCCCCTCAGGATATCCGGACTTTGGAGGATCTCTCACAACTTCCTTTTATCTCCAAACATGATCTGAGGGATCATTACCCTTTCAAGCTATTCGCGGTTCCCCTCGACCAGGTGGTCCGTATCCATGCCTCTTCTGGAACTACCGGAAAGCCGGTGGTCGCCGGGTATACGCAAAAGGATCTTGCAACGTGGACGGAGCTGATGGCTCGAAGTCTGACCAGCGCGGGGGTTAGGGCCGGGGATATCGTGCAGAATGCTTATGGCTATGGCCTTTTCACGGGAGGCCTTGGAATCCACTACGGGGCGGAAAAACTCGGCGCGACGGTGGTCCCCACCTCGGGAGGGTTTACCGAACGACAGGTTATGCTCCTGAGAGATTTCGGAGCGACCGTCCTGTGTTGTACGCCGTCATATTCTTTGACCATCGCGGAAGTGGCCCAGGAAATGCGAATCGATCCTGGTGAGCTGAAGCTACGGGTGGGCGTTTTCGGGGCAGAGCCCTGGTCCGAGCAGATGCGGATGGAAATCGAAGAGAGGCTCCGCCTTAAAGCCGTGGATATTTATGGATTAACCGAAGTTATAGGCCCGGGGGTCTCCGCAGAATGCGAAGCCAGAAAGGGGCTCCACATTTACGAGGACCATTTTATTCCGGAGGTTATCGATCCGGTAACAGAGAAACCTCTGCCGGACGGCCAGCCGGGAGAACTGGTATTTACCACCCTCACCAAAGAGGCTTTTCCGGTGATTCGGTTCCGAACCCGGGACATCACCCAATTGACCCACGAAGTCTGTCCCTGTGGAAGAACCCTGGCCCGGATGATGCGCGTCAGTGGCCGAACGGATGATATGCTCATCCTCCGGGGGATCAACGTCTTCCCCTCTCAGATCGAGAGCCTCTTGATCCAGTTCGAAGAGGTTGCGCCGCAATACCAGCTTATCCTCCGGAAAGAAGGCCACCTGGACGCCCTGACCGTCTACGTAGAGGCGGTCCCTGCTGTATTAGCGGGCAGCCCAGAAAGCGTCGAGGAAATTCAAAAGAAAATTCAAAATAAGATTCAGGGGTTCCTGGGAATCACGGTGGGGGTCCGATTGGTAGAACCTAAAAGCATCGAGCGCAGCATCGGTAAGGCCAAACGGGTCATAGATGAAAGACCTAAAGGCTAGTCCATTGAGATAAACCATGTTAAGAGCCATTATCTTTGATTTTGACGGTACCATTGCGGATACCGAAGGGATGCATTATGAGACGTTCCGGAAGGTTTTAGAAGAAGAAGGGATCTCCCTCACCCGAGAGGTGTACGATGCGAAGTACCTGGGTTATGATGATTTAGAGGCCTTTCGGGCTATTTTGAAGGACCAGAACTTACCCAGGGAGGAAACTCGGGTTCAGGCTCTGGCCCATCGTAAAGCCGCGTACTACCAGGAAAATCTAAGGCATCACCTGATTCTATTCCCGGGAGTCGTCGATTTTGTAGCGAAGGTCGCGGAAAAGTATATAACGGCCATCGCTTCTGGAGCGCTACGCAATGAAATCGAGTTCGTCCTGGAAATAGCCCAAATTCGAGACCGATTCAAGGTGATCGTGAGCGCCGAGGACGTCCAGCATAGCAAGCCGCACCCCCAAGGCTTTCTCAAGGCCCTAAAAAGGATTAACCAGGAAGTCTTGGGGTACGGACGAGGGGACTCCGTCTCCATCCCTCTCATCCGTCCTTCTGAATGTCTGGTCATCGAAGACTCGCTGGCAGGGGTTGAAGCCGCCAAGAAAGCCCAGATGAAGTGCCTGGCGGTCTTAAACACCTATCCGGAGAAAGAACTCAAATCCCTTGGGGCGGACCTGGTTATTCCCAGCTTAAAGGGGTATAATATAGAAGAGATAGAAAGACTCATGATGAAGGAGGAAGGATGACCTGAGGGGTTCATCCCTCGTCCTTTATCTTTATTAGACGAATGCCCCCTATCAACGCCCGTCAACTCTTCGCCGAGATGGTGCGATGCGCCGAAAGCGACATCGATCTGGCCAAGGCTAATTTGTTTATCGCCAAAGAAGAATACCCGGATCTGGATGTCGAAAAGTATCTTCGAAAATTAGACACGATCGCCGATAACGTGAGGAAACGAGTTGCAGGGGCGCGAGATCCCCGGGTCATTATCCGGCGGATGAACGAGTATCTCTTTGAGGAGGAAGGATTTACCGGCAATACGGAAGATTATTATGATCCCCGAAACAGCTTCCTGAACGATGTACTGGATCGGAAAACCGGCATCCCCATTACACTTTCCACCGTCTACCTGGAGGTTGGCCACCGGATCGAGTTCCCGGTAACCGGCGTCGGTTTTCCTGGACATTTCCTGGTTAAATGCTCTTACGAAAAGGAAGAAATCTTAATTGATCCTTTTAACAAGGGGCTTATCCTTTCCGAGGCGGATTGTAAGGCCAGGCTAGATCAAATCTACGGAGGGGCCATGGAGTTTCAGGAACAGTTTCTGGCCGCAGTTACGAAGAAGCAGATTTTAACCCGGATGCTCCAGAATCTTAAGAGCATCTATATCCACCATCAGGATTATCCCAGGGCCCTCTCGGTGGTCGAGCGTATTCTCCTCATCCATCCCAACATGCCTCAAGAGGTCCGGGATCGAGGGTTTCTCTACTACCACCTGGAGCGCTATATCCAGGCGTTGGCAGACTTTGAACGATACCTTAAAATAGCCCCTGACGCTCCGGATGGGAGCTCGATCCGGGAAAATATCCAGGTGCTTCGGAAGTTCATTGCCATTACAAATTAGTCAACCCCTCCCCGATATGGAGAGGACAGGAGCAAATCATTACGTATCCCTACAACCCCTTTAAGGAAGGGGGCGGGGTTAAGTCGGGAGATATGTCCAGCGTGTTACCTTACTGCAAAAATCTTTATAGATATCGTCGTCGAAAAACCAGGGTGGTTTATGTGGGGGAGGTACCCCTTGGAGGAAATTACCCGATTCGCGTTCAGTCCATGACCACCACGGATACGAAGGATACCCAGGCTACGGTGGGGCAAATTATCCAGTTGGTGGAGGCGGGCTGCGAGATCGTTCGCGTTACAGCGCCGTCCCTGGCCGACGCTGAAAACCTGAAAAACATCAAGGCCGCGCTACGCCGGCAGGGCCTTAAAGTCCCCCTCGTGGCGGATATCCACTATACACCTAACGCCGCTTTGAAAGCGGTGGAGTATGTGGAGAAGGTCCGGATCAACCCGGGCAATTATGCGGATCGAAAACGTTTTGAACAAAAAGCGTACAGCGACAGCGAATACGCCCAGGAGCTAGAGCGATTGGAAGCGCAGTTTAAACCTCTGGTGTTAAAAGCCAAGGCCTATGGCGTGGCCATGAGGATCGGGACCAATCACGGCTCCCTCTCCGATCGGATCATGAACCGGTACGGGGATACCCCGGAAGGCATGGTGGAGTCCGCTTTAGAATTTGTACGGATCTGCGAAGCCCATGGGTACCGAGATCTTGTCCTCTCCATGAAGGCTTCCAACCCCCTGGTCATGATCCAAGCCTACCGATTGCTGGCGGCCAGGATGGAGGAGCTGGGCATGGATTATCCCTTCCACTTAGGGGTTACGGAGGCCGGAGATGGCGTAGACGGACGAATAAAGTCGGCTGTCGGAATCGGCTCCTTGCTGGAGGACGGGATCGGAGATACCATCCGAGTCTCTTTGACCGAGGACCCCGTCGAAGAGATCCCGGTCGCCTACCAGTTGATCAAAAAATACAACGATACCCTTCTGAGAAAAGGGGCAGAGGACCGCGGGGAAATGGAGGAGCGGGAGATCCTCCACCTCTCCCCCCCTTCCCTCCGGAATCCCTACACGTACTCCCGGCGAAAAACCCGGGAGATAGACGTGGCCGGTCTCAAGATCGGAGAGGCCAATCCGGTCCGCGTGGAAGTGGCCGTAACCGCCTTCCTCTGGGATATAAAGGCGGTCCTGCGCCAAATAGATCAACTGGTCCATCCAAAGCTTCCCCACCCGCCTTGCGAAATGGTTCAGCTCTTTTTGGAGAAGGAGGCCGAGGTGGCTTACGTAGCGGAGATCCGAAAAGAGCTCCAGGCCGCCGGGTCCTTAGCCCTTCCCCTGATCCGGCCAGGAAATCAGGGGGGGATCGAGGGAGCGACCCGGCTTCTACCCGAGCGGATCCCCCTGGCCCTTAAAGTCTCTCCTCATGTGGAGGATCTGGACCCGATCGGGCGAATTCTGCCCCAGATCGACAAAATCAACGTGAGCATCGATCCCCGGCTGTCCGACTCCGCCTGGAAATCCCGGGGACTCCGGTACATCCAACTGGCCAAAGCCCATCAGAAACCAATTCAATGGGACGTAGGAGACGGTCAAATTCCGGAGTTTATCTTGCAGACCCATGGAAGCACCCTGGAGGGACTCGTGGAAACCTGCTGGCGGTTGATCCAACTCTGTGCGGAACAGGACTACCGGAACGTCCTTCTGGCTCTGGAGACCTCCCAGATTATACCTGCTTACCGCCGGCTCGCTGACCGGTTAGATCAGTTCAGGGCCGACGCTCCGTTGCTTTTAAAGTATCGTACAACTCCTGAAACCACGAACCCTCTTTTGGAGGCTTCGGTTCAGCTCGGCTCCCTTCTTTGCGATGGGATCGGGGACGCCGTTCAGATAGCCGGAACTACGGACCCCCTGGAGGCGCTTGAACTGAGTTATAATCTCCTTCAAGCGACCAGGCTGCGGATCTCCAGAACCGATTTTATCTCCTGCCCCTCTTGCGGTCGAACCCAGTTTGACCTTCAGACCACGACCCAGCGCATCAAGTCTAAAATGTCCCACCTGAAAGGGGTTAAAATTGCCATCATGGGATGCATCGTCAACGGCCCCGGAGAGATGGCGGACGCCGACTTTGGCTACGTCGGATCCGGCCCCAAGCGCATCGATCTCTACGTGGGAAAAGAGCGGGTGGCTAAGAATATTTCGGAAGAGGTCGCCGATGAGAAATTGATCGAACTTATCAAAACCCACGGAAAATGGGTGGATCCTTAGAAGTCGCCGATGAGAAATTGATCGAACTTATCAAAACCCACGGAAAATGGGTGGATCCTCAAGGGGGAAGCGCACTTTCCGCCAGAAAGCAAGTCCCTGGTGGGAAGCATTTTCAAATTTTAAATTCAGGGCCAGGGGCGCATTTTCTCCGGGAAAACGAGTTTCCCGTCCCGTCCCCTTAGCACCCCGGTGCGTGATGAATCCCGGCTTTAGTCCAGGCGAGGTCCTGCAGTTCCTCGGCCAGTTCCAACGTACGTACCGCCGCCCGGCGGGCTCGCTCCTGCTGCTCGGGGGTTGAAGCATATTTCCGTAGAAGCTCCCGGCCTAGCTCGTGATGAAAGCGTTCGTCTTGCTGGATGACGTCTCGGTAGAGCGTAGCCGTCACGGGGTCCCCGACGGCCTCGCAAAACTCGATGAACTGCTGGTTCTTAATCAGGGCAATAGCCTCCCGGGTAAATTGCCCGGCGGCGACCCGCTCGATCATGTCCGTTAAAGTCGTTAAGTATTGAAATAAGGGGCTATAGCCCTGAGCAAGGGGGTTAAATCCAGTAAGGTCCACGCCCAGGTCTTTTAACCGGTGCTCGATGAGCCGATAGTGCTTAGCTTCATCCCCCGCTTGACGGGCCAATGCTAATTTCACTTCCACCTGAGGGGTGGTCTCGATCCACCGGGCCGCGATCTCAGCGGCTTCCACTTCGTTTTTAAGGGCAATTTTTAAAAGGCTTTTAACGTCCAGATTACCTTCACCGAAGGCCTTACGAGCGTCCATGGCTCGTAGTTGGTCCAAAACCTGATTATTGGAGGCTTCTAGCTCTTTTACGAAGGTTTCCAGGTCCATAAATAACGTTTCTCCTTCACGAAATACTTGCTTTATTAAGCTTCTTACTCGTCGTTACGTCCAGGGTAAGTGCAGGCATGGGATAGTCTCTAACTAACTGGAAGATGAAGAGGGTCTGGCCGTACCTCGCCATACCACGTCATACTTAACTTTTTGTAACCGGGTAATCTCAAACCCGTTCCGTTGGAAAAGAGCCAGGGTATTCCGATTCAGATGGCATCCCCCAAACAGTTTCTTCCAGAGGGGGGTCAGTGCATCCTGGGCCTTAGCCAGAACCGGGGTTTCAGATTTAACGTGCTCCAGAAACTGGAAGGTCCCTTCCGGTTTCAGGACGCGATGGACCTCCCTCGCCGCCTTATCCGCGTCTGGGATGGTACAAAACACTAACGTGGAGACGACCGTATCAAAGGTACCCTCTTCGAAAGGGAGCTCTTCCGCGCTGGACCGGCAAAGTTCGATGGGCGCAGCGGCCTTTTTTAACCGAGCGTAGGCCCTTTTCAGCATGTAGGGATCCGGATCCACGCCGATGACCTTTGTGACCTCCCGATAGAGCGGGAGGTTCAATCCCGTTCCAACGCCCAGCTCCAGAACCTTTCCCTTTGCAGCATGGACGATCTCCTGCCTCTGCTTTCGAAGACCCAGCCAGTCTTGGGGGACCATCACCCAGTCATAAACGGCTGCAAAGATAGGATGGGGTTCCATGGAAAAATGTTACCAAAGGGCGAGGAGGTTGTCCATAAAAAAGTTTACCGGAGGGAGGCTTTAATCTTATCCCCGCCTAGAAACCCCGTGGATTTCAGAAGTTGTCCATCAAAAGGTCTACCGGATGGAGGCTTTAACCTGTCCGTCTTCGGATTGAATCCTGATGCGGGTGAACCCTTCCGGCTTGACGGTCACATCTGTTACGCTGAAGAGCGGCTCGGAGAAGATCACCACTTTGTATTTCCCCGGCAAGATCTCCCTGGATCCGTCTCCCACGAAACCCTGGGCCACCTCGAATCCGTTTCCGTCGTAAACTTTATAGGCCACGTTAACCGCCTTGCGGAGGACCAGCTCCAACTCTGAGGCCTTCCGTACGTCATAATAATGGCCACCGGTTATTTCGGCTAGTTCCCTGAGTCGTTTCTTCGTCGCGGCAGCTTCTACAGCCAATCCTATAACCTCTATCCGGATTTTAAATCCATCTTCCAGGAGTTCACGGACTGCTTTTACCGGATCTCCACGGCATTCCTCTTTTCCATCCGTTAAGAGCACCACCACCCTCTCTCCTCGGATTCCCAGGAAATCCGCTTTCAACTGGCGCAAAGAAAGGGCAAGGGGCGTATCACCCTTGGCGGTTACCGTGGAAATGGCAGATAGAAGTTCCCCTTTATTTCCCACCCCGAAGGGCACGACCAACTGGGTATCCTGGCAACTCTCGTGGTGACGCTTTGGGGGGCGGGAAGGGACGTTTTGACCGTAGACCCGGAGCCCTATTCCCATATCCTCGGGGAGATCTTGAATAATCGTTCTAAGCACCTGTTTGGCGATCTCCATCTTGGGTTTTCCCTCTACTTTTTTTCTCATATTCTTGGAAGCATCGAGGATCAATTCGACGGTCGTTCCCCCTCCTACCAGCTTGAGCGCCTGTTCATCTTCAAAAACTATTTCGAGAAATCCCGGTCTTAGTTTTTCCCCGGTAAACACCACCTCCTGGGCCCTGGCTCCTGCCGAGTTATATGCAATAATTTTAATTTTATGCCGGCGGCTCTCTTTTCCAAAATCCCAGGGTATCTCATAAGGCGCCTCCCGATCAACCCCCCCTAGCGTATCGTCTACAAAGAACTCCACCCGCTCCACAGGATGCTCGGTATGGGGTTTGACACGGGCTTTAAGGGTCCAGAGGCCGGATACCTCGGTTTCGCGG
>Ga0073934_10004365_pt1 | contig 23718 bp, 17 predicted proteins | sample LarsenN4metaG_FD_76834 | JGI IMG/M metagenome (GOLD analysis project Ga0073934, IMG submission 76834) | Hot spring sediment bacterial and archeal communities from British Columbia, Canada, to study Microbial Dark Matter (Phase II) - Larsen... ... | reverse complement strand
GCGGGCGCCGCGAATACCAGCGAGGCCTTGTTGAAGATCTCCCCGCTCAAACGGGCGTCCAGCAGGCGCGAGAAGCGGACATAAAAGTAAACAAAGACTCCGCTCGCCGCCACGACGAGGAGAAGCACCCCAGCAATCAGCGCCTTTTTCCACCCGCCCACACGCCGCCATCCGGACCTGCCACGGGCGGCAGTCGACTTGCGCGATGAGGTGGGGCGGCTGGCGGGCACGGCTTATAGCGACCGGTTTAGCGCCGAAGGGGTGAAATGGAGTTTTAGCGTGTAAATCTTAAGATCCACAGGAACGGTGTAATCCAGATTGACGCTGACGCTGGCGCTGCTCGCCTCGATATTCACCTGCTCGGCGCTGATGGGCAGTTCCAACTCCCGCGCCTTCTCCAGGACGTGATTGCGAATGGCCTCCGGAGAGGCGCGCTGCGTGAGCCAGAAGGGGTTCTGCTGCCGGATGAAATCTTCGAGCTCGTAACTGTTGACGTAGACGGGAATGATCTTAAAGCTGGCGTACACCACACAGAACAAGAACGCCAACGTGACGATCGTTTTGAATGTCGCTCGGCCTGAATCGGAGTGTTGCATCTTGTCCCTCGCCTAAACGGGAAGTTACTGCCGCTGGCGAACCTTCCCCTCCAATAGAGACGGCACAACTTCGTGAAGCTTAACATTCTCAATCTGCTTTGTCGAGCGCTGGAAAATCTCCACCAGCCCCTGCGCCAGCTTCCGCCTCCCCACCGTCACACGATAGGGAACGCCGATCAGGTCGGCGTCTTTGAACTTGACGCCGGGGCGCTCCTCGCGATCATCGAAGAGCACGTCGATCGAGTGGGCCTGCATCTCCGCATACAACTTCTCGGCGGTATTTCTGACGCCCGGCTCGTCCATATTCGCCGCCGTCAAGATTACCTCGAAGGGTGCGATCGACGGGGGCAGAAACATCCCGTCCTGGTCATGGTTCTGCTCGGCCGCGGCGCTCAGGATGCGTTCCAGTCCGATGCCGTAGGAGCCCATCACCAGCGGCACCTCCTTGCCAGTGGCATCGAGCACCGTCGCATGCATCGATTCGGAATAGCGCCGGCCCAACTTGAAAACGTGCCCGAGCTCGACGCAAATCGACACACGCAGGGGCTTTCCACACCGCACGCACGGATCCCCGGTGGCAACCACCCGCAGGTCGCGGTACTCGGCGCTGAAGTCGCGGCCGGGCGTGACGTGGCGGAGGTGATAACCGTCGCGATTGGCCCCCGCGATGAGGTTCTTCCGCCCCTGGAGCGCGCGGTCCGCAATGATCCTTACACCCTTTAATCCCACCGGGCCAAGCGAGCCCAAGCCGGCGCCATGCAGCCGGAAGGCTTCTTTGGACGTGGCGGGACGAAACACCGTCGTTCCCAGAACAGTGCTTAGCTTCGATTCGCTGAGCTGATGGTCCCCGCGCAGCAGAAGAACCACCGGCTGGCTCTCAACAACGTAGTCGAGCGTTTTCAGCAAGCGCCAGGGAGGCTCGCCGGTAAACTTCGCCAGGTCATCGATCGTCTTCTGCCCCGGCGTGGGGAAGGGCTCCGGCGTGGCATTGCCCGGCGAGTCCTCAACCGGTGCGACCGCGGATTCGGCTTTCTCGAGATTGGCGGCGTATCCGCAATCGCAGATTGCGATAGCGTCCTCCCCCGCTTCGGTCGGCACCATGAACTCGTGCGAGACGCTGCCGCCCATCGCCCCTGAGTAAGCCTCCACGACCACGTACTTCAACCCGCAGCGTTCGAAGATGCGGCAGTAGGCGTCGTAATGCTTCTGGTAGCTCACATCGAGGCCGGCATCGTCCAGATCGAAGGAGTAAGAGTCCTTCATGATGAACTGGCGGAGGCGCAGCAGGCCGGCCTTGGGACGGGGCTCGTCGCGAAATTTGTCCTGGATCTGGTACCAGATCTGCGGCAACTGCTTGTAAGAGCGCACCTCACTGCGCGCGAGGTTGGTCATCTCCTCCTCGTGCGTCACCCCCAGGCACATGTCGTGGTCGTTGCGGTCCTTGAATTTAAACATCGTCGGCCCGAAAAGGTCGTATCGCCCGCTCTCCCGCCACAATTCCGCCGGATTGAGCGCGGGAAGATAGAATTCCTGGCCGCCGATGCGGTTCATCTCTTCGCGGATGATCTGGGAAATCTTCAGGAACGATTTCTGCGCGAGAAAGAGATACGCATAGACGCCCGCGGCCACCTGCCGGACGTAGCCGGCACGCAAGAGGAGCTGATGGCTGGCCGACTCCGCCTCGGCGGGCGCCTCGCGCAAAGTGGGAATGAACGCTTCACTCCAACGCATCGACAGGACCTTCTGTTGTGGGCATTTGCGAATCAGGGCTCAGCCGTCAACAGTCAGCCGGCATGCCGCGCTGCTGCCTCGGCACCCTGCCCCCTTCCGCGTCTGCTCCCTGACGGCTCCAAGCTGACCGCTGACAACTATGCACAAATTAATGATTGTTGAGGATACGCGCGCGGCTTGTCAAGAAAAGCAGCTTTCTGGAACTCCTTGCCATGCCCCGCTTGCGGCCGTCTTTGTGGCGCACGCTCACAGCGAGACCCGCAGTTGACGCGGCGATGGCAAGCGGCAATAATCGGGCCCGCAGCTCTTGAGGGCTACATGCTACGTCGAACCGTTGTCCCTCGCCCACAACTCACATGAAAGGACCGACCGCCATGCAACCGCAAATGATCAGAGTGGCCGCAGCCCTTGTGTGCCTGTTCGCTTCATTTGTTCTCGATGCGGACGGCGAGACCAAAGCGCCCGCCAAACCGTTCGACCTCATCGAATGGAACGGGGGAAAGATCATCTACGGCGTGGATTACTATCCCGAACACTGGGACGAAAGCCAGTGGGAGAAGGACGCGGCGATGATGCAGGCGGCAGGCATCAATTTCGTGCGCCTGGCCGAATTCGCCTGGGTCAAGATGGAGCCCGTGGAAGGTCAGTCCGATTTCGCCTGGCTCGACCGCGCCATCAAGGTCCTCAACGCCCGCGGCATCAAAGTCGTCCTTGGAACACCGACAGCCTCCCCGCCGGCTTGGCTCTATGCCAAGTACCCGGATATCGCCGCCACGGACGAGAACGGCGTGCGCTACCGGTACGGCGCGCGGCGCAACTACTGTCTGCACAGCCCGAACTTCATCGCCGCCACGCAACGCATAGTCACCGCCATGGCGCAACACTATAGGGACCATCCCGGCGTCATCGGCTGGCAGATTGACAACGAACTCGGCGATCCGCTTTGCTATGACTCTTACTGCCGCGCCGCATTTCAACGCTGGTGCCGCGCCAAATACAAAACCCTCGCTGCTCTCAACAAAGCCTGGGGTACGATTTTCTGGGGCCACACGTATTTGGCCTGGTCGGAGATCCCCCTGCCCTGGAACACCCTGGGCAAGGTGCACAACCCCAGCTTGGCGCTCGACCATCGGCGCTTCCACAGCGGGGCGACACGCGACTATCTCAAGTTGCAGGTGGATATCCTCCGCAAGATCGCGCCCAAGCAGGCTATCACGCACAACGACATGGGCATGTACGATGGCGTGGATTACTACCAGCTTAACGCGCCGCTCGACTTTGTGGCGTGGGATAACTATCCGATGTTTGGCGAAGACTACTCGAACTACTTCGGCCCGGGGCTAGCCCACGACCTGATGCGCGGCTCAAAGAACAATCAAAACTTCATGGTGATGGAACAACAAGGCGGCCTGCCCGGCTGGAGCATCTTTTGGGGACGCCAGGCGGCGCCAGGCCTCTACCGCGCCTGGGCCTATCAAGGCGTGGCGCATGGCGCCGATGGAATTTGCTATTTCCGTTGGCGAACCTCACGCTACGGCACCGAGCAATACTGGCAAGGAATCCTCGATCAGGACAGCTACCCCAATGCCCGTTACCAGATTGTCTCTCAAACCGGCAAAGAGCTGGGCAGGCTGGCTCACCTCCTGCAGGGCTCGAAGGTGGTTTCACCCGTCGCCGTGCTGGTTTCCCCTGATTCGCGCTGGGCGTTCCGCGTTCAGCCGCTCGTCAAGGATTTCAATTACAACCGGCAGCTCGGACTCTACTACGCCGCCTTCCGCCGCGCGGGCATGAATGTGGATGTGGTGTTTCCGCAGAGCGATTTTTCTGGCTACAAGATCATCGCGGCGCCATCGTTGTTCGTCGTGGACAAGACCTTGGTCGAGAAGCTGACAAACTTCGTAAAGGAAGGCGGAATGCTGATCCTCTCCTACCGATCCGGCGTCAAGGACGAGAACAACGTCGTCACCCACCAGACTCTTCCCGGGCCCTTCGCGGAAATGGCGGGGATTGCCATCCATGATTTTGATCCGCAGACCAACCAGGAGCAGGAAGTCGTTGATGTAGAGGGCGAGCGCCACGCCGCCAAGGTGTGGTTTGACGTGATCGATCCCACAACCGCGGATACCCTCGCCACCTACGGCAAGGGCTACTACGCCGGCAAGGTCGCCGTGACCGAAAACCGGTACGGCAAAGGCAGCGTCGTTTACGTCGGAACTGAATTCTCATCCAAGACGGCGTACTGGAAGCTGGTCGGCTACCTGGCCTCGCAACTCGGCCTGGAACTCGGCCCCCACCTTCCGGAAGGCGTGGAGCTCGCCTCCCGAGAAAAAGCGGGGAGAAAAATCCTATTCCTCATCAATTACACAGAGAAGTCACAAACGGTGAATCTGAAGCAGCGCTTCGAGAACGCGCTGACGGGAACATCCGAACCCGCGGAAGTGACGATCCCGGCGTTCGACTTGAAGGCGCTTACGACCCCTTGACGCGGGCATTGACACAACGGCCGGCGCTGCCTGGCGGCAGCACCGGCCGCGGAACTCCTTTCCGATTCTTGTCTCTTACGCCTTTTCCACTCGGAGGTTATTGGTCACCGAGAACGACAACGCCACCTGACGGGCCGCCACCTCAGCGAGTTGCCGGTCCAATCTCGAGCCGACCACCCCCTCCAGCGTCACGTTCCCGTTCTTCACGATGATGTGAATGGGCGGCAGTGCCCGATTACCGTACCGGTACAGCGCGTTGCTGCCATAAATCGCCCGCGCCACCCGGAACCGAAGTCCGTCATCAAAGGTCGAGAGCGGCAGCACTTCCAAGTTGTTCTCGAGCGCGGCGACGCCGCGCACCCGCTCCAGGATGTTGCCGAGGTCCGATTTCTTGAACGGTTGGGTCACCTGGCCGCTGACGATGAGCTTGTCGCCCCGCGCCTCCAGTTGCACGTTGTCGAAGATGCCGTAGGCGTAGTAAGTCACGACTTCTTTGCGCGCCTTCGCGAGCATCTGGTGGGGCGTAAAATCGTCCGCGTGCACCCGAATGTTGTTAACGACATCCTTGACCCCGTCCACCTTGCGGGCGGCGCGCTCCGCGGCGCGCTTCGTCCCGAGGTTGTCCACCGTGCCGGTCAAAGTCGCGGTCCCGTTCGCGTACGTGGCCGTCACTTGCCCGTATTTGTGGACCCTTGCGTGGTACATCTTGTCCTGAATTTCTGCGAGCGTCTGCGCGTCCGTGGAGCCCGCAAACAGCGTCGGCGCAGCCGAGCCTAGAACCAACACCAAAACCAAAATCACCCTGTTTCGCATTTGCATCCTCCTTGGGGTCTTTGCCCCTGCCTCACATCCTTGTCGTCTTCCGATCGCCCTGTTGTCGCGGCCTTTCGAACCGCGATACAACCAGTTGGACGCAATATCAGTTTCCAAGGTTGCCGTAGAATAAGACCCGTAATTTCAAACGGTTATGATGGGGTCCACGAGACGACGTTTCGATCTATTACGAATGGCAGTCGATAGATCCTATATGCCGCTCGAGGCGGTGATAGGTTGCTAGACGAGGACGACGTCCGGGTGGTAGATGGCGCCCGTCACATGGCGGGCAATAGCGAGCAGGCGGTGTTCGGAATTGAGGATCTTGAGCAGCTTGATGGGGCTCGCCCGGCCCAGCACCCCACCCCGTCCCGGCCGCAGGGCTTGGGCGAGCTCGAAGGTGTGGCCATGACGAACGCTTTGTTCTTCGCGGCCGCGCACGACCAATTCCGGGCACTCCGGCAGCAAGGCCTCCAGGGGCACGCGGCAGGATTCGATATGCCCTTCCGACACGGCCGCGGCCAGTCTCTCGAGGGTCACCGCACGGTCTTCCCGGAACTCCGCCACGGCTGTACGGCGGAGCGAGGCGAGGTGCGCGCCGCCGCCAAGTTTTTGTCCCACGTCGTGGGCCAAAGATCGCACATACGTCCCCCCCGAGCATTCGACGGCGAACCGGATGTGATCGCCTTCGATGCCCAGCAGTTCGAGGGCGTAGATCTCGACTTCGACGGGTTTCAACTCGACGGGCTTCTGCTGGCGCGCCAGCTCGTAGGCACGCTTGCCGTCCACGCGTTTGGCGGAATATGGAGGCGGCGTCTGAAGGATGCGGCCGGTGAGCTCCGCGAAAATCAGGTCGATCTCCGCCGCATCGAGTGGACGAAGCGCGGGCTGGGAGGTGGGCTTGCCGGTGGCGTCGTACGTGTCGGTGGAGAAGCCGTAGCGGATTGTTCCCTCATAGGCCTTGCGTGACCGCAGGTAGAACTGCGCGAAGCGCGTTGCCTTGCCGGCAGAAAGGGGCAGCACGCCTGTCGCAAAGGGGTCGAGCGTCCCGAAGTGGCCCACTTGGCGGGTGTTCAAAATCTTCCGCGCCCGCGCCACGACGTCATGCGATGTCATGCCCGCAGGCTTGTCAATGACGTAAACGCCGGAAAGCTCTTGTTGGGTCACGAGGTTAGTTCCGTCCACAGATTTGTGATGATGGATTGTGCCATCAGCAGTCAGCCGTCAGCGATCAGACCTCAGCGAGCCGCCTTGCTTTTGTAGATGTTTGCAAAATATAGTGACAACCGTCGCTGTAGCGCGGGTCTGTGACCCGCGTTTTTCCCCGCTCGTAGAGCGGCGCTACACAAAGAGCCGTCACTCTATTCTGCAATTTTGAATGGATCAGCCCTGCCCAGGCTGAGTCCGCCCCAAACTTGACTAAGGACGACCGATCGCCGATAGCTGACGGCTGAGAGCTGACGGCTGAAAGCTGATAGCTGAGGACTGAACGCTAAGGCTCATTGTTGAGCGTGGAGAGCAGCCGCTCGACGCGCTCGCTCCCTTCCCGCTCTCGGTCGAGGAAGAACTTCAGCTCCGGCGCGCGCTTCAGGCGCAACCGTTGGGCGAGTTCGCGGCGGACATAACCGGCGGCAGAGGCCAGTCCCGCCAGAGTCTCCTGCTGCTCCTTGGCATCTCCCGTCACCGCGACGAGCACGCGGCCCTGCCGCAGATCGGGGCTCAGCTCCACCCGCGTGACGGTGGCAAATCCGATGCGCGGGTCCTGCAACTCCCCCTCGATCATTTCCGCCACTTCGATGCGAATCTGATCGGCAAGACGCTCCGAACGATGGCCAGGCTGCGACATGTTCAGAACTGAATCACTGAGTCAGTGAGTCACTGAATCATTGCCCGGATTCAAGCATCGGCCTTCGTTCTTTCAATGACTCACTGATTCACTGACTAACTGACTCAATCTCCCTGAATCACTGCCTCAATCAAAAGAATTCCAGATTGTGATCCGCCACGTCCTCGCCGAGGATCTTTTCCGCCTCGGCCAGCACCTGCTGAAAAACCGATTCCAGCAGAGGCCGGCTGCTTGAAATCGAGACCACGCCCAGGGTCGCGCGTTGCCACACGTCCTGGTGGTCGAGTTCGGCCACCGCCACGTTGAAGCGCGCCCGCAGACGGTCGCGAATCTTCAGCAGGACGGCCCTTTTATCCTTCAGGGACTGCGCACAGGGAATCTGGATTTCCAGGGTCAACACCCCGACGGGCATGGCTTTGCGCTACGCGGCCGCTTCTCAGACGAGGACGGGCTCGCTCACTTTTTCCAGGACGTACGCTTCGATGACGTCTCCGATTTTCACGTCGTTAAAGTTTTCCAGGCTGATGCCGCACTCCATACCGTTCCGCACCTCGTTCACATCTTCCTTGAAGTGGCGCATCGACCGCACCTTGCCCTCGTACACCACCACGTTGTCGCGCAGCAGGCGAATCTTCGCGTCCCGGTTGAGCTTGCCGTCCTGAACATAGCATCCTGCCACCGTACCGACCTTCGAGATGCGGAAGGTCTCGCGCACCGCGGCGTGGCCGAGTAGGGTCTCTTTCACCACCGCCGCCAGCAGACCGGCCATCGCCTTCTTGATCTCATCCGTGACGTTGTAAATGATGGTGTGCAGACGAATATCCACGCGTTCAAGCTGGGCGAGTTCGGCGGCCTTGCGTTCGGGGCGCACGTTGAACCCAACAATCACGGCATTCGAGGCCACGGCCAGGAGCACGTCCCATTCCGTGATCGCTCCCACCCCGGCGTGGATCACTTTGATCTTGACGCGTTCCGTGCTGAGCTTGTTCAGCGTATCGACCAGGACCTCGACCGAGCCCTGCACGTCCGCCTTGATGATGAGCGGCAGTTCCTTGACGTCGCCCGCCGCCATGCGCGCATGCAATTGCTCGAGCGTCAGGCGGGCGCTCTTGGCGAGAGCCGCATCGCGCTGTTTGGCCTGGCGGTGCAGCGCGATCTGCCGCGCCTTGGTAGTGTCTTCGATCACCAGGAGCTTGTCCCCCGCTTGCGGCACATCCTCGAGACCCAATACCTCGACGGGTGTCGAGGGCGGCGCGGCCGTGACGGGCCGACCGTAGTCGTCCAGCATGGCCCGCACCTTTCCATAAATGGAGCCGACAATGAAGGCATCGCCCGCGCGCAGTGTCCCGTTTTGAACCAGGACGGTGGCCACCGGACCGCGCCCGCGGTCGAGTTTGGCTTCCAGCACAGTCCCCAGCGCAGGGCGTTTGGGATTGGCCTTCAGTTGCTGCAAGTCCGCCACGAGCAGAATCATCTCCAGCAAGAGATTGAGGTTCGTCCGCTGTTTGGCGGAGACCTCGACCGTCACGGTGTCGCCGCCCCACTCTTCCGGCATCAGATTCAGATCCGCCAGTTGCCGCTTCACCCGCTCGGGCTGAGCCTCGGGTTTGTCAATCTTGTTGACCGCCACGACGATGGGCACCTTGGCTGCGCGGGCGTGGTTGATGGCCTCGAGCGTCTGGGGCATGACGCCGTCGTCGGCGGCCACGACGAGCACCACGACGTCCGTCACCTTCGATCCGCGCGCGCGCATCATGGTGAAGGCTTCGTGGCCCGGCGTGTCCAGGAACACGATTTTCCGCTTCTGGGCTTCGACTTGATAGGCGCCGATGTGCTGCGTAATGCCTCCGGCCTCGCGCGCCGCCACCGAGGTTTCCCGGATGGCGTCGAGCAGCGAAGTCTTACCGTGGTCCACGTGACCCATGACCGTGACGACGGGGGCGCGGGGGACAAGGTCTTCCGGGCGGTCAGCGATCTCGACCTCGTGCGCCACCTCCTCTTCGTAGCTAATGACGGTGGCTTCCGCACCGAAGGCCCGTGCAATCTCCGTCGCGGTCTGGCTATCCAGAGTCTGGTTGATGGTGGCGAAAATGCCCTTGTCCAGCAGCCGCTTGATCACATCCTTGGCACGCGTGTCAAGCTTCTCGGAGAGCTCCTTGATGGAGATACCCTCGGTGATCGTAATCTTCCGCGAGATGGGAATCTCTTCCGGCACGAGCGGCCGGGGCGGCGCCAAGGGTACGACGCGCGCAGCCACCGGACCGTGGGGCGTTGCCGTGCGTGTGGGAACAGCCGCAGGACGGGCCGCCGGGGCTCCCGCCAACCGAGCCGATGTAGGATGCATCGGCCGCGGTTCGCCAGGCCGGCGTACTACCCCGGGGCGCGCCGGCAATCCCTTCGCCCTCGCCGCCGGAGGATAGATGGGTTGGCTCGCCGTGGGATCGACCTTGCGCGGAGCTTTCCCGGCCCGAGTGGTTTTCTTGGTCGGGGCCTCAGCCGTGGGTGGCGCAACGGCACCGGCCTTGAGAGGCGTGGCGGCGCCTTGGCCTGGAAGTGCAGTTTCCTGCAAGGCCCCGGCCCGTGCGGAAATGCCCGTAGGCGCAGCCTTCGCCACGGCCCCGGTCGTCGCCTCCGGTGGCTTCGCGGGGACGCCGGGCGGCACAGGTTCTGCGGGCCGCACGACCGGCGGCCGAGTCCCGGGCGCGGCGGCAGGTGGCGTTGCCGGGCCGGCCGCAGGCAGGGGTGGCGCGACCGTAGGAACGCCCTTCTCCACGGAGGGCGCGACACGATGCACGGGAGGAGGCGGTGGAGGAGCTACGGCCCGGCGCGCCTCGGCCTTGATCTCCGCGAGGGTGCGCGTGAGCGGCTTAAGTTCCGGATGATGGAAATGAAGTTCCGCAGGCTTCTTTGCAGCCGACACGGTCGGAGGGGCCACCGCAGGAGCCGGTGTAACGGCCGAGGGCGGCCCCCCCGAAGCCTCTTCGCGGGTCAGCGCGCCGAAGTGTTCACGTACTTTGTTGGCGACATCCTCTTCCAGGGCGCTCGAATGCGACCTTTTGTCGGTAATGCCGATTTCTGGTAAGTAGTCGATGATCGCCTTGCTTTTGACTTCAAGTTCGCGCGCCAGATCATTGATGCGAATCCTGCTCATTCCTATTGCCAGATCTCCCTACTTTCGCCGCCTGCCGCAGGCAGGCCGTGGTCGGTGCAGCCCAACTTCCGGGCATCTCGCACCCCGAACTTATTTCATTCTTTTTCCCCTCCTTCACGGGATTCACTCGAACCTGTTTCATCCGCCGCTGCGGCTGCTGGGGGCGCTGCGGACTCCGCCGTGTCGGCGGGCGCAGCGCTCGCCTTGGCCGCAACCTCCGCGTCCTCGGACGGGACAGCGACGGGCTCGTCAGTGGCAGCCACAACCTCCGCTCCTTCGGGTGTCACGGCGACGGGTTCCTTGGTTGGCACCACAGCTACCGCGGGCGACGCGACCACCGGGGCCGTCACTTCTCCCTCCGCCGGCCGCTGGGCGGCTTCGAAATAATCCGTCACGATGCGGCGAATGCGCTCGACGGTCTTCTCCCCGATGCCCTGAATTTGAGTCAGGTCCTCGGGGGTCATTTGGGCGAGCTGTTCGACTGTTTCAATGCCGTGGTCGCGCAGCTTCTGCAGTGTCTTCTCGCCCAACCCCGGCAGATTGGAGATGGGGGCGCCGCGCAGCGCCATTTCCGCCATTTGCGATTCGATCTCCTGGCGCTTCTCTTCCTCGCTCTTGATGTCAATCCGCCAGCCCAGCAGCTTGGCCGCCAGCCGCACGTTTTGCCCCTTCTTGCCGATGGCGAGCGACAACTGGGTGTCATCCACGATCACTTCCAGATGTTTCTCTTCCGCATCCACCACCGAGACGTGGTTGATCTTGGCCGGGCTGAGAGCGTTGGCCGCGAAGATCACGGGGTCCTCGTTGAACTCGATGATGTCGATTTTCTCGCCGCGCAGCTCCCGGATGATCGACTGCACGCGCATGCCCTTCATGCCAACGCAAGCGCCCACGCAATCCACATCGGGGTCTTTTGAGTAAACCGCCACCTTCGTCCGCTCGCCGGCCTCGCGGGCCATCGCCCGGATCACCACCGTGCCGTCATAAATCTCCGGGACCTCCATTTCGAACAACCTTTGCACAAGGGATGGGTCCGCGCGCGAGACGATGACCTGCGGGCCCCGCGCCTGGCGGTCCACCATCGTAATCACGGCGCGGATGCGGTCCCCGATCTGGTAATTCTCGAGTCGGGACTGTTCTTTGCGCGGAAGCCGCGCTTCCGTCCGGCCCAGGTCCACGATGATGTCGGGGCCTTCCGTCCGCTTCACGGTGCAATTGATCAGCTCGCCAATGCGCTGGTTGTATTCGGCAAAAACCGTGTCGCGCTCGGCTTCACGGACCTTCTGGAAGATCACTTGCTTGGCCGTCTGCGCGGCGATCCGGCCCAACACATCGGTGTTCTTGGGGATCTCGACTTCCATCTCGAGTTGCGCATCCGGGTTGTAGCGCCGGGCTTCCTCGACGGTAATCTCCAAATTGGGATCCACCACTTCCTCGACCACTTTCTTGACTGCGTAGACGCGCACCGCGCCTGTCTCCTTATCGAAGCGGGAGCGCAGGTCCTCGTTGCTCTTGTAATACTTCCGCGTGGCCACGAGAATCGCATCTTCCACCGCGGCGATGATGATCTGCGGATCAATGCCCTTCTCGCGGCTCAGTTGGTCAATCGTTTGGTACAGGAGACTGGTTGACACGATCTCTCCTTCTTCCTCAGGGTTCGGGGTTGGGACTTCGGGGTTCGGCAAAAAATCGCGGCGCCGGCCGCCCCGCCGCGCGCCCTTCTTCGCGACCCCGAAACCCGCACGCCCACCCGCCGCCTTACAATTCCACCACTAACTTCGCTTTTTTGATGTTCGACAGCTCAATCTCTCGCATCCCTTGCTCGCCGAGATCCAGACGCACACGGCCGGCTTCAAATCCCGCCAGTCGGCCCTCCAAAACCTTCTGCGCGCCCATCGGCTCTCGCACAGCAATCCGCGCGCGCCGTCCAGCGAAATGCACAAATTCGTTCGGCTTCACGAGCTGGCGATCCAGTCCCGGCGACGAGACTTCCAGCACATAGCTGCAGGGGATAGGATCCTCCACATCCAGAATAGCGCTGAGTTGCTCGCTCACCAACTGGCAGTCGGCGTGTGTCACTCCTTCGCGTTTGTCAATGAAAACGCGCAGCACCTGGTTCGAGCGGGTGCCTTTAAGTTCGACATCCACCAGGGCCATTCCCTCGGAGGTCACGACACGTTCCGCGATCTGCCGGATTTTCTCGAGGTCAATGCCCATCCCCGCACACCAGCTCGCCGCCCCCGCGGCCTTGCACCCGACGTCCTTGGTCAGGGTTCGACCGAGCAGTACCAACAAAAAAGTGGGCTTTCGCCCACTCGGTGCGTTCGCCATTTAAAGTATAGCCCCACAACGCTTCAGTTGCAAGCCCAAACACGGATAAAGTTTTTTCCTTCCGCTTTGCGGGCAGACGTTCCGGCGTCCCTGCAGATGCGCTAAGATGCTTCGGCGAGCGTGGCGCCCGCATGGGCGCCCTCAACCCGATGATGGAGGAGTCCATGGAATCGTCTCCCAAGGACAAGCTTCTCAACTTCAAACCTCAGTATTCATTCTTTGTGGGCATTGACTCCGACGGCTGTGTCTTCGACACCATGGAGATCAAGCACAAGGAGTGCTTCATCCCCAACATCATCAAGCACTGGAGGCTGCAGGCCATTTCGAAATACGCCCGGGCCGCCGCGGAGTTCGTCAACCTCTATTCGAAGTGGCGTGGAATCAATCGGTTCCCGGCCCTCACGAAAGTCTTTGAGCTGCTCCGCGACTGGCCCGAGCCCCTGCGCCGGGGAGTCCAGATCCCCGAGGTCCCAACCCTGGAAGCCTGGATTCATTCCGGTGTTGCGCTCGGCAATCCCACGCTGAAAGCGGAGGTCGAGAGGACCGGCGACCCGATTCTCAAGCAGACCCTCGAATGGAGCGAGGCGGTCAACCGAGCCATAGCCGACATGGTGGAGGGCGTCCCGCCCTTTCCTTTCTTCCGCGAAAGCGTCGAAAAGCTCGCCGAGAAAGCTGACATCATCTGCGTCTCTGCCACGCCGGGCGAGGCGCTGGAGCGTGAGTGGGCCGAGCACGACATCGCCCAATTCGCCGCCGTCATCGCCGGGCAGGAAATGGGCAGCAAGAAGGAACACTTGAAGCTCGCCGCCGGAGGCAAATACGAAAAAAATCGGGTGTTAATGATTGGGGACGCGCCCGGCGACCACGCCGCCGCCCGCGCCAACGGCGCACTGTTCTACCCCATCAATCCCGGGCACGAAGAAGCCTCCTGGGAACGCTTTTTCAAAGAGGCTGCCGACCGCTTCTTTGACGGCACCTACGCGGGCGACTACGAGGCCTCTCTCATCGCCGAGTTCGACAAGCTGCTGCCGGAGAAACCGCCGTGGAAATAGCCGGATAACAGCCAGTTGCAGGCAAGGGCGGCGACTCGTCCGCGTGATTGCGCCCGCGCAATTTGCGACCCCTGCGGAGAAGGTCATTTTGGCCCTTCGGTTGCTCCGGTCTTTGCCGCGCGCTGTTGGAACGCGGCTTCCCCCACTACTTCCTGACGCGCGACCATCTCAAAAGGGAGGGGACGATGAAAAAGGAGGCCGTCTTGGATGCTCTCCAAGAACTCGTAACCCTCGTGTTTCTAACGGCGGGGCCGGCGCTGGGGGCGACGATCGCCATCGTGTGGCTCGTAGGCCTAGTCCTGGGAATCATTGCACTGGTAACCCGTTGAGCTCATCGGGCGGCCCAGTAGATTGTCTTGAAGCGCTCAGCCTTCTGTCTTCGGCCTCTCACCCAATTTCCCGGGACAATCAAGATTCCAGATTCGAGGTTCCAGACCGAGCTACTCCCTATCGGCCTGAATTCCCAACTGTCGTAGCTTTTCCTGAAGGCTCTGGCGGTTCAATCCGATGGCCGCGGCCGTGCGCGTGATGTTGCCGCCGTGGCGGCGGAGTTTGTCCGTAATGTAGGCTATCTCGAAACGGCGTTTAGCCTCGCGGTAATCGCCGGGGGCCAGCAAGTCGGCCGACCCCGCCGCCGTGCCCGCCGGCGCAGAAGCGCCCAGGAAGTCGGCGGGGAAATCCTCAGGCTGGATAATGTCGTCCCGGCTCATCACCGCGGCGCTTTCCAGAACGTTTTTCAATTCGCGAACATTCCCTTTCCAGTCGGCGCCCGCGAGCCTGGCCATCGCCTCAGGCGAGACCGTGAGCGAATTCCGCCGATGTTTGACCGCCAGCATGGAGCAGAATTCGTTGACCAAGAGCGGGATGTCTTCCTTGTGCTCGCGCAAGGGCGGGCATTTCAGAAGGACCACCCGCAGGCGATAATACAGATCTTCGCGGAACGTCTGTTTGGAGATCTCCGCTGCCAGGTCCTTGTTTGTAGCGCTCAGCACTCGCACGTCAATGTCGATCGAGGCCGTTCCGCCCAAACGCTCGAACCGGTGCGTTTCGAGGACCCGCAGCAGTTTTGCCTGGGTGGCGAGTGACATGTCTCCCACCTCATCCAGGAAAAGCGTGCCTCCGTGCGCCAGTTCGAACTTCCCGCGCTTTTGGGATGTGGCCCCCGTGAAGGCGCCCTTGTCGTAGCCAAAAAGCTCACTCTCGATCAGGTGCTCGGGGAGGGCGGCGCAGTTCAACGCCACAAACGGCTTCGAGCCGCGATTGCTGCGCCGGTGCATTTCGCGCGCGAGCAGCTCCTTCCCCGTCCCACTCTCCCCCTGGATCAGCACGGTCACTTCCGCGGCCGCGACGCGGTCGGCAAGTTCAAACAGGTCGCGCATGGGCCTGGAGGTGCCGATCATGGCGCCGAACTGCCCTTCCGACGCCAGCTGACGCTTCAGCCGAACGTTTTCTTCCGCCAGCTCGAAGTGTTCAAGGGCTTTTTCCACGACCAGGCGCAGTTCGTCCAATTCGAAGGGCTTGGGCAGGTAGTCGTAGGCGCCGCTTTTCATGGCCTCGACGGCAACCTTCTCCGAACCATACGCCGTGATCATGATGACCGCCGGCGAGGAATCCTTGCTCTTCAGCTCGCGCAGGAAATCGAGCCCGTTTTCTCCTGGCATCTGGATGTCCAGGAGCAGCAGATCCGGGTTCTCGGCGGCGATGATCTTGCGGGCGGCCGCAGCACTATCCGCCTCGATGACCCTGTGGCGCTCTTCCAGCACGCGCCGCATGCCGTAACGGGCGGAACTGTCATCGTCAACAATCAGAATCGAATGCATGAAATCCCGTGGATTTTAGATTTTGGATTTTGGGCTCCGCGACCTCAGGCTTTCGATCGAATTGTGGATTGGGCTAGCGGCATTTGCGCCCTCTGCGTCCCCGGCGCGATTCCGGCTTCGCAGAGTCGTGATCGAGGCAACGGTCATTTCGAGGATTTCGTTCCCTTCATTTCTCAGCGAGGTCACTCGATCGGCCGCTATCACTCCCGAGTCGGCCAAGAGCTCCATCCAGTGGATCGCCTCATCGGCTTCCTCCTCAACGATTGCGAGCTTCGCCACAACGTCGGGAGCCGATCTGCCTCGACAGGCGGCGCGGTAGTTTGCTCCGACCGAGGTTCCTGCACGCAGCAACTGCCTTCCCAACACCCCTGCTGTCCGCATGCGGGGCAGTGCCTCGACGAGTTTCACAACCGCCAGGGCGAACCTTTTCGTTCTCTCCTTGAATGTCCTTTCATCCAGTCGTGACCTTCCACCTTTCGTATCCGCGAACAACGCCGAGTCCCTAATCCAAAATCCAAAATCTAAAATCCAAAATCAGACGGCGGCGCGGAAGCGCACGCGGAAGCAGGCTCCGCTTCCTCCTTCACCTCCCGCCGGCGAAATCAGCTCGACTCTACCACCGATTTCCTCCACCCGGCGAGCCACAATCGCCAGCCCCAGGCCGGTCCCTCCGGGCCGCGTCGAAAAGAATGGCTGGAATATCTTCTCCCTCAAGCCGGGCGCGATTCCTGGCCCCTGGTCTTCGACTGTCAGGATCACGGAATGATCATCGCCTGATGGCGAGATGAGGCGCACGCGGACTGCCGTTCCCTCCGGGCTCGCCTCGAGTGCATTCCCCACCAGATTCGAGACTATGTCGCTGGCCGCTTCTTCTCCCCCGCGGACGACACATGGTCTCGAGGGCGGCTCCCATTCCAGGCGAACATTTCGGCGCTCGGCTTCGGCACCGAGGAGTGTCACGATACCCCCCACCACTCCCGCCAAGTCCACCCACTGGTCGGTGTGGGGGGCGGGCCCGGCATAACGCAATAGCTGCCGAATTTTGTTGTTCAGGCGGTCGATTTCGGCCACCACCCTGCGGCAGTCACGGCGCCGTTCAGCGGGCACCGCGGGGTCTTCTTCCATCAGTTGCAGCAGCGCCTTCATGGGGCTGAGCGGATTCTTGACCTGGTGGGCAATCTCCCGGGCCATCTGCCCCAGGGCCGCCATCTTCTCCTGCTCGGCCAGTGCGCGTTCAAGCTGCACCTTGTCAGCAATGAGTTGGCAGAGTTCCAGGGCCGCCGCCAACTGGTCCGCCAGCACTTCGAGCGAACCGTAAAGGTCGCCGGACATATCGTTCGTAATGGGTGTAACAACCAGTGAACCCAAAACCGCATCGCCCCGGCGAATGGGGAACACACGCACTTTGCGCGGCAGCGTGGAATCGTGGCGTTTCGGAGCATCCCGGCCCAAGGCCAGCCGCACGCGTTCGAGACTCAGTTCTTTCGCCACCCGTTCTTCCACCAGCGTTTGCAGCAACTGCACGTCGCCGGAGCGCTTGGCGTGCTCCAGGATCTCCGCGGCGAGTTTCTGCACTCGCTCGAACTCGGAAACGAAGGCCGCGTGCAGGAGCCGATTGATCTGCCTCTTGATCGGCTCAAGCAGCACCACGAGCAGAAAAATCATGAGACCTTCGGTGACGGCCGAGGGCAGAATATTGCGCAGCTCCAGGTAGCCGCTCAACCGCCGGATCATGTTGAGGTAGATCAACAGCGCGAAGATGCCGGCGAGGGTATAGACCAGATTCCGGCGAACGTGCAGGCCGAGGAAGTTGTAACGGAAGATCGAATAAACGACGAGGCCGCCGGGGACTATGGCTGCCAGCATCAGGCCAGTTGCGAAATATCCGCCCAACCCCGAGACAGGTCGAGGCGACGACAGCATGTATTGCCAAAGCACGCCAGCCGCCAGAAAGATTTGGAGGGCCGCCAGAGAAGCATGCAATCTGCCGAGCTGCGGGTCCGAGACTTTGCCTCGGAAAGCAAGATTGAAACAGGCGCAGAAACCAAGGGCCAAAACCAGGCAACCCGCGAGTCGCGGAACCTCCGCGCCTAAGGCCACCATGGGATCAAGCTCAAGGCGGCCCACGAGACTCCCTATCATCCACGGGGCAGCAATCACCGGGACGTAGAAGGGCACCGCCGCGACCCGCCACCCCCAGTTCATTGGAATGAGACGTTGCCCGTATTCGACATGGACGTGGACCATGAGAGGCGCCGCTGAAACCAATCCCAAAAACGGAATCAATCTGGAAATGGCGGAAAGAGCATTGGGTCCGACGCCGTAGAATAGACCCACATTGAGCGCCAGAAGATTTCCGGAATTCCACATGAAGATCGCCGCCGTCAGCGCAAACAGAAGCCACTCCAACCGCCTCAGGCGGCGCTGCCCCATGATCAGGACCATCAGAAAGAGGTGAACCAGGGCGCCCAGCGAATAGACGATCAACTTCAGGGCCACGAGGGGAGTCAGCTCGAAGGCAGAATCCAAAGTCCCCGCCTTGAACCGCGCGCCGAATGAAAACGGCGCCGACCGCGCCGAGCGCGGTTCCGCGCTCCCGATTGTAAGCAAGTAAGAACCACACCTCAACTCGTCCCTGCTGCTGCCAGCGCACAAAGTAATGTGACAGCTCTCCTCCTAGCGCCGACTTCCAGCGGGCCTAAGCCCCCTGGAGGGCAGCGCGGCCGGAACGGCCCCCCAACACGAGTTGTGGCGTTGGTCGCGGGTATTGCGACAGGACGGAAAAAACGGGCTTTCAATGATCGGGCAATCTTCGCGGGCGGGCGCTACCGAAGCTGTTTCAGGTACTGCCGCGCGGCTCTGCCTTCCTCGGTCGAGGGGATGGCACTAGCGACCCGCTCATAACGCCGGCGGGCATCCTCGGGCCGATTCTGTTGCTGATACATGTTTCCCGCGGCGAGCGCCGCGCGGTAAACGAAAATGTTGTCTTCCTGGCGCTCCTCGACCTGTTTGTAAAGGCGCAGGGCCTGAGCCGTGTCTCCCATTCGGGCGTAAGCTTCCCCGGCCTGGTAAAGAATCTTGCTGACGGGGAGGTTTCGATAGCCGGGCGCGCCCTGGTGATGGCGCGCCAGCAGTTGCTGGTACGTCTCTGCTGCCGCCCGCCAGTCGCCTAGCCCCTTGTAAACTCGCGCGATCTCCTGCGGGATGACGAAATTCCGCGGGTAGGCGCGTTCCATTTCCTGAAGCAGTGCCAGGGCTTCCGGATAGCGTTTCTCCCGGAAGTAGACAATCACGAGGAATTGCCGGGCCTCCATCCTGGCCCGATGGCCTTCGCGGGCCACCCGCTGCATGGCGGCGAGGCCGCGCTCCCGGTCGCCGCGGTAGCCGGCGATGCTCGCCAAAAACTTCATGTACCAGGGAAGGCTCCCCACCACGTATTCGTACATGCCACCAAACAACATCGCGTCCACAAAGCCGGGGTTCAGGCTGAGGACTCGGGCGTGGTAATTGCGCGCTTCCTTGGCTTCCCTCAAAGCGGCAGCGGGGGCCCGCGCGAAGGTCAGGTGGAATATGGCCCGTATTGCATGGGCAGCGCCGAGCCAATACAGGGCGTCCTCGTCACGCGAATTCTGGCGGAGACGTTCTTGGGCCAGCGACTCGGCCCGGTTGAGGACTCCAAACAGCTCCCCCTGAAAGCCAGCCGGAACCGGTGGCCTCCCCTTGCGGAAGGCTTCCCCTCCGACCACATACATCCGGCCCTCCAGGAGTTCCCGCTGGAACATCTCTCGCTGCAGCATAGTGCTGGCAAGGTAATTCATTGCCCTCAAATCATTGGGATGCTGTGCCAGCCATGCTTCAAGCTGAGGCCGGGCCTGGTCGTACTCGAGATTCCAGAGATGATCGATCGCTGTCTCGACCGCATCAGGGGGGAGGGACGCGTCCAGGCCAAGCTGCGACCCAGCGATTGCCGACGCACAAGCCAACCCCAGGAACGTCACCAACATCCTGAAAACAGGAGCACGCAACACACCCCACCTCTCTCTAATTATACCCAAAGCCTCTTAGATGCAGGAAAGGCTTCTCCGCTTTGGTTGGAGGCACGCGGAAACTCGACCGCCTGTAACTATCAGGAAAGACGCGGGTAACGATCCGTCGCAAGGAGGGCCGCTTCAAAAGGGGCCTGGGTTGTGTCAGAATAGAGTGGTTTCACGCACGGAGAGTTCGCAGCCTGAGAGGGCGCGGAAACGTCGGGCGTGAGAGCGAAACGGCCACCGATGGAATCCCCAGCCAGTGAGCCAGCGGAAGTCAAACCTCCCCTAGTTACTGCCCCCCGAGTTCTAGTGGCGACGACAGCCATGCTGTCGTTTATCTCGTTTTGGCGGGCGGCGGCCATCGTCCTGAACGACCTGGCCTCGTCGGCCTTCTACGCCGGAGGCATCGTCGAACACGCCATTGGCAAAGCGGGGCCGTGGTTCATCCTGGCGATCATGTTGTTCTCCTTCGCCGTCCTGCAGGTGTACGTGGAGAGCTGCAGCATGTTCGTGCGTGGGGGCGTCTATCGCGTGGTGAAAGAGGCGATGGGCGGGACGATGGCGAAGCTCTCCGTCTCCGCCTTGATGTTTGATTACATCCTGACGGGCCCCATCAGCACGGTCACGGCGGGACACTACTTGACCGGCTTCATTAACGAATTGCTGGAATTCGGAGACATCCACTTCGCCGCCCCGCGCGATGGGACGGCCATGGGGTTTGCCATCCTCGTGACGGGCTACTTCTGGTGGCGGAACATTCGCGGCATCGAAGAATCGAGCGAGGATGCCTTACGCATCATGCAGTTGACGGCCATCCTGGTGGTCGTCCTGATCGGCTGGTGCGGCTACACGATCTGGATGGGCGGAGGGCATCTGCCGCCCGCGCCGCGCTTGGAAAATCTCACCTTCAGCCCTGAAGCGCTGGGCTGGCTCCGGGGCACGGATTGGCCCCAGACCATCGGTGCCATCGGCATCATGATCGCTCTCGGCCACTCCGTCCTGGCCATGAGCGGTCTCGAATCCATGGCCCAGGTCTATCGCGAAATCGAGCATCCCAAACTGCCCAACCTGAAGAAAGCCGGGCTCGTCATTTTTGGGTTCAGTCTCGTGTTCACCACGTCGGTGGCGTTCTTCGCCGTGTCGATCATTCCGGACGACACGCGGAAAGATTTCGCCGACAACTTGATCGGCGGCCTCGCGATGCATCTCGAGGGGCCCTTCCTGCTGCGCCTGCTCTTTCACGCCCTGGTGGTTATCGTGGGTGTCCTGATCCTCTCTGGCGCCGCCAACACGGCGATTGTGGGCTCCAATGGAGTGCTCAACCGCGTCTCGGAAGACGGGGTACTCACCAACTGGTTCCGGCGCCCTCATCCCCATTATGGAACCTCTCATCACATCATCAACCTTGTGGTCGGCCTCCAGATCCTCACCATCTTGCTGAGCGGAGGTGATGTTTATCTACTGGGCGAAGCCTACGCTTTCGGCGTGATCTGGAGCTTTACGTTGAAAGGCATCGGCGTGCTGGTGCTGCGCTTCAAGCAGCCCGGCCCGCGCGAATTTCGCGTGCCCTTGAACTTGCGTCTCGGCAAGACCGAGATTCCCATCGGCCTTGCGGCCATCACGCTGGCTCTCCTCTTCATCGCTCTGATTAACCTTTTGACCAAGGAAGTGGCCACCATCTGGGGGGTCATTTTCACCCTCTTCCTGTTCGGCGTCTTTGTGGCCTCGGAGCAGATCAACCGCCGGCACCAAGAAGCGCTGGCTGGGCTCGACCAGTTCAACCTGGAGCCCAGCGAGGAGCCTACGCCGGAAGCCGTGGACTGCCGCCCGGGAAACATCGTGGTCATGCTGCGCGACTACAACACACTCTATAACCTGGCGGCGGTGCTCGACCGCGTTGACCCCGCCAAGCAGGATTTGGTCGCCGTGCATGTGCGTATCCTGGGCCGCGCCGGCTCGGGCGAGCATGGCTTGGTCCCCGAACAATTGTTCACGGCCAATGAGCAGATGCTCTTCACCCGCGCCTTGGCCCTGGCCGAGAAGAAGGGCAAGCCCATCAAGCTGGCCCTTGTCGCCTCCAACGAGATCTGGGATGGTATCTTGCGCTCGGCCCAGAGCCTCAAGGCTTCCACCATCGTCCTGGGGCAATCGGCCAAGATGCCAATGACGGAAGAGGCGCGTCGCGCCGGCCTGGCCTGGGAGCGACTGCCGGCTCCCAAACCGCAATTGACCCTGCAGATTTTCACCCCGACCGGACAAGAAGCCGTGTTCTACCTGGGGCCGCACGCGCCGCATCTAACTCCTAAGGAAATAGACCTCCTCCACCAGATCTGGCTTCGCTTCAGCAACGAATTGGGCGAAGAGGAGCTTCACCACCACGATATCGTCCACTTTGCTTTGCGGGAGCTTGAGCAGAATATAGCCAAGGGGAAGGAAGCAGAGGTCGTGGCGCGCCTCAAACAACACCTCCACGAGATCAAGCACCGCCGCGTGACCCGTCTGTAGGCAACCCGCAGCCAGAAGTCAGGGGGCGGGAGGCGGCTGAGAAACCTTCCGCACTCTCGTCCTGAGGAGTCCCGATTTGATCGAGACGACGAAGGATCGCCGTGTTTATCCGATTCAATCCGTCGGCTGAGGGCTGACCGCAGGCGGCTCCTATGAGTAGTTCCTGTGTCGAGCAGGGGTCGTGTGTTTCACGAATCCCGAGATCCCCCTCGCGAATCCTTAACCCGCTTGCCGTTCCTGGCGAGGGCGGAAAATCTGCGTCAACACGACCCCCGCGCAAACCAGCACGATGCCCAGCAGCATGACGGCATTGAGATATTCGTCGAGAAGAAAGCGGGCCGAGATTGCGGCCACCAGCGGCGTCAAGGCGGAGAAGGCGTAGACGCGGGCGACCGCCATCAGGCGCAGCGCGGTGAACATGCAGTAGATTCCGACAATCCCGGAAAGGACACCGCTCGTCAGCAGCGTGGCGATGTCGCGGATCGGAGCGCGGGCCAGGGATTCCCAACGGCCGAGCACCAGCAAGCCGGCCAGGGCCACGGCCATGCTCGTGGTGAATTGCAGGAGGATGGCCGTGGACTGATGCGCGCCGCGCAGTTGGCCGTCGCGCCACAGAACTCCGGCAACGCCATAGGTCAGCGCCGTGAAAAGGGCCAGGGGGATGGCCCAGTACCAGGTCGGGGACGTCGGCCGGCCGCCGAGCTGACCGACGGAAAGCGTGATCAGGCCGACGGCGATGAGGCCGACGCCCAGCATGCTGAGGGCGCGCACGCGCTCTCCGAGAAATATCCAGGCGATGGCCGTGCCCCAGATCACGTAGGTTTCGAGGACCGGAACCGTAATGGTCACGCCGCCTGCGCGGATCGCGAAGTAGTAGGCGAACAGGCCTACGGTCGAGAGGAAGCCCGCCCAGAGGAAGGGCAGAATCGCCCGGCGTCCGACGAAGGTCGGAGTGCCGGGGCGAAGCTGCGAGAAGGTTCGGCTCCGGGCTACCAGAAGGATCCCGAGCACAAGGCTCGGCAGGCCGCGCAGGAGTGGCCCCAGGATAGGGTCCGCATGAATCACCGCCATCCGGTCGAAAAGGTTGGCCGAGGAGTAGCCCAGCACCGAGCCTAGCGCCCAGGGCTCACCTCGATGCGAGCTCGGGGGGTTGGATTTCTCACGCACAGGCAGCCTGCAATGACGATCTTCGAGTATATGGATTGCGGGGCGGGGGTCAAGCGGCGAGCGGGGTGGACCTGCGCAAGCACGTCGCTGTGCCCCGGGCGCAGCGAAACTGGACGGGGCTGGCCGTTTGCTGGCACAATGCCAGGGATGCTATTCGCGCAACTGCGCATTCGCGATGTGGTGATTCGCCCG
>Ga0073934_10004364_pt1 | contig 23733 bp, 21 predicted proteins | sample LarsenN4metaG_FD_76834 | JGI IMG/M metagenome (GOLD analysis project Ga0073934, IMG submission 76834) | Hot spring sediment bacterial and archeal communities from British Columbia, Canada, to study Microbial Dark Matter (Phase II) - Larsen... ... | reverse complement strand
CCAGTGTCCTAAACCGCTGTGAAGAATTAAATAAAGAATTTGCCGAGACGGACCGCGACGGAAAACAACCGCCCCAGCCGATCGCTCGGAGCGAATCTCACCTCGGGCAGAGCGTTCGACGAACACGCCTTTTACTCCCCCGGCCCGACTGCGTTCTCCACAAATTTAAAGACCAACAACGTAAGAAGAGTTAATCCAATCGCGACAAACGTCAAGACGTACTCCCCTAAACCCATCGCCATCCCCATCGCCGCCGTGATCCAAAGCGAGGCCGCCGTGGTGACACCTTGCACGTGACCGCCGTAAGAAATAATCACCCCGGCCCCGACAAAACCCATTCCGGCGAGGACTTGCGAAGCAATTCGGGTCGGATCAGCAGAGCTGTTGCCAAAAACCGGGCTAAAAGAAAGTATGGTAAAGAGAGCCGAAGCCAGCGAGATCAGCATGTGGGTGCGCATCCCGGCCGGCTTTTTGCTGATCTCTCTTTCCAACCCAATCAAAAACCCGACTAAGAGCGCCCCACCCAGCCTTAAAATTTCTTCCCACGGAGAAAGCATCAAAACTAGAATAACAAATCAGTCCGTAGAGCCAGTAGACATTAGTCAGTTGTCCGCAGCCGGAAATTGGTTTTACCCCGAAAAAACTGGCAACAAAAAAGGTCCTGATGTAGAATCAGGACCCGTTCGAAACGAGTTCGAGGAATTCCTCCCTCTCGATCGTCTCAACCTCGATCAACCTTGCGACGACCTTCTCAAGGATATTGCGGTGGTCGGTAATAATCTTTTGCGCTTGGGCGTACGCCTCGGCCAGAATCCGCTGCATTTCTCGGTCGATCGTCTGGGCAAGGTGCTCGGAAAAGGCCCGCTCGCCGCGCATCTGCATCTCCGTCAGCGAACTCCCCGGAAGGGACGCGAGGTTGAGCAAGCCGACCTCGTCGCTCATTCCCCACTCGCTCGCCATCCGGCGGGCGTAATCGGTTGCCCGTTGGAGATCGTTGGAAGCGCCGGTCGTGACCTCGCCTTCGCCAAAGATCAGCTCCTCCGCCGCCCGGCCGCCCAGTAGACCGACGATCTGGCCTTCCAACCAACGGCGGGAAACCAGGTTCCGATCTTCCTCGGGCAGAGGCATGGTGTAGCCGAGCCCGAAGCCTCGGGAAATGATCGAGATCTTATGGACCGGATCGCTTCCCTCGGTGAAATGCATCGCGATGGCGTGGCCGGCTTCGTGGTAGGCAATGGTCCGCTTCTCGGCCTTGGAAATCGCCCGGGACCGGCGTTCCGGCCCGAGCGCAGACTTCTCGATCCCTTCGTAAAGCTCAACCATCCCAATCACGGACTTGCTGCGCTTCACCGCCAGGATCGCGGCCTCATTGACGGCGTTCTCGATGTCCGCCCCGGTAAGGCCAGGGGTGGCTTTCGCCAACTTCTGAAAAGAAACATCCTCCGCCAGAGGTTTGCCACGCACGTGAACGGCAAAGATCTTCTCCCGGGCTTTGATGTCCGGGCGATCCACAGCCACCCCCCGGTCCAAACAGCCCGAGCGCAATAGCGCCGCGTCGAGGATCTCCGGCCGGTTGGTGGCCGCCAACACGACGACGTTAGTGGTCTGGTCGAAGCCGTCCATTTGCGACAGGAGTTCGTTTAAAGTCTGATTATGCTCCTGCCCGCCGCCTAATCCACCGGGAACACGCTGGCCTCCCACCCCATCGATTTCATCCACGAAAACGATGCAGGGAGCGTTTTTCTTGGCATTGTCAAAGAGTTCGCGTACCCGGCTGGCGCCGACGCCGACAAAAACCTCGACGAACTGGGAACCGGCAATCGAGAAGAACGGCACTCCCGCTTCTCCCGCGACGGCCCGCGCCAGCAGCGTCTTGCCGCATCCCGGCGGACCAAAGAGGATTGCCCCCTTTGGAATCCGGGCGCCGAGGGAAACGAATTTCTCCGGATGCTTGAGGAACTCCACCACTTCCCGAAGATCTTCCTTCGCTTCCTCGCAGCCCGCGACATCTTCGAAGGTAACTTTGGACTGGTCGGGTTTGGCCATCTTGGCGCGGCTGGCCGTCAGGCCCATCGACCCGAAGGGAGATCCTGCTCCTCCCCCTCCCGCTCTCGCCGATCGGCGAAAAATGAGGAAGAGGATCACCAGCATCAAGAGCCCAATCATCAGCGACCCCAGCCAAGCCGGCGGCGGCGAAACATAGTCGATCCGCACGGCCGCCAATTGCTCTTCGGTCACGCCGAAGGCCCGCAGGTTTCCAATGATATCGCCGAAAGGCCAACTGATCCGGTAGGTTGGCCCTTCGATCAGCTTTACCGATACGGCTGATCCGATGATCGTGATGGACTCCACTTCCCCGGCTTTGAGCTGCGCCACCAGGTCGGAAAAGGCATAACCGCTAGGAGGATTAGCCCTAGCCCGACCGGAAACCGGCGGGGGAAAATCCGCGTCCGGCGGATAGTCGTAAACCCCGGGACTCGTTGAAACCGGTGGTGAATCCGGCATTGAAGCTTGGGGGATCCAATTCCAGATCATCACCCCCATTAAGAAGAGCAGTCCAAAGCCCACAAGATAGTGCCACCACTTAGGCCGGAACATGCCTCCTCCTTTCTTAGAGGGTTTAGTTTTAGGTTAATTTAGATTCTATCAAACTATCGGATATTCGTCTAGATGCTCTTGAAGAAGAAGCGCCGCCGAGACCGCATCCAGGGCAGCTCGGGATTTTTTAGGTTTACCAGCTTCGATGATTTTCCTCAAAGCCTGCCGGCTGGTCAAGACTTCCGAGCGCAGGACAACGGGAATCTCCAATTCTTTTTCAATCCTTGCACCCAATTCTCTTACTCTCTTCTCGTGCTTCCCTTCCGGCAACCCTAAAACTACTTTCTCGATATCTTCTTGCTTAATTACCTTGAATAATTCTTCAAACGAGGAAACGAACCCGAAAGGTTCGGCGAAGTTGCCTCTAGATACCGCCAACCCAATTCGTTTTTCGCCCCAGTCCACTCCAAGTGTGTTTGTCATCTCTTTAACTTTGAACCGTTAACTGTTAACTGTCAACTCCAAATTAAAAACCCCCGCTCATTTGAACGGGGGATCGGAAACCTTCATTATGAACGGCTTAATAGTTTCTCGGACTCTGGGATTGGGACAATCCTCCATACTCCGGGTAATTGCCGCACCGAACTTCCAGAGTTCCCGCGCAAACCGGCAAGCATTCCCGTGAAGCGGGCAAGCTTTCGAGAATGCCACCGGATGCACATCCTTGATGCGCAGGACCGCGGCGTTGAAACACCTCTCGCGGTCGGGTTTTCCGATACCCGCCACATCGTACATGGCGGACTGATAGTCAACCAAAAGGATGAAAACCCACCCATGCCCGCGTTTGGCATGGGCCACAGAGCGTTTAATCTTGCTGCCCGCGAACCTTCCACTCGCAGTCACATCGATACGAAGAAAGTTGCCGTTGCGCCATAGGAAAAGATCCCGGCCACGGTGGTTGTCGAAAAAAAGGCTCGACGGCTCAACCAAGAAGCGGTTGTTTTCGTCGCTAGCTAATCCCGCACGGAAAGAAAGTGCGAGAATCGTTGCCTGTTCAGAGACAACCCTCGCGTGCTCAAGCACATCGCTTCTCCTTTCTGCAACAGTGGTTATCATAACACGCCGGTGCAAGTTTCTTATTCCAATCCTATCACCTCCGTCACTATAGGTCAATGGTAAGGGTTGTGCTAGGATAGATTTTATGGACTCTCCCCGAAATATCCTGCGCGCCGTCAAGGCTGCTAAGCGCATTCTCATCCCGCTCCATCTCCGACCCGACGGGGACTCCATCGGTTCCGCCCTCGCGTGTGAACACTTCCTCCGTAATCTGGGTAAGACCGTAACCGTGGTCAGTGCCGACTCAATCCCCGAAAGCTTACTCTTCCTTCCCGGAGCTAAGAGGATTAAAACTATTGATCCAAACGACCTTCCTTTGGAACGTTTTGATCTGGTTTTCCTGACCGACAACGCTGCCTCCAGCCGCTTCTCCAAGGCCGGAGTAATCAAATTCCCCCCCAAAGTAATTCTGATTAACGTGGACCACCACCAACGCAATCCCGGTTTTGGCGATCTTAACTACGTGGCCGCGAATGCCTCCGCCACGGCGGAAGTACTCTACGACCTTTTCCGCCGCTGGAGAGTACCTATCACCCCAGAAATCGCCAACTGCCTGCTGACCGGAATCTACACCGACACGGGAGGATTTATCTACCCCGCTACCACCGCCGATTCTTTGATTAAGTCCGCGGATCTCATCCGAAAAGGCGCGGACCGAGACCGGATCGCGGAACAGTCCTTCCGATCCTGGACACCCAAGGCCATTCAAATCTGGTCCCAGATTCTGGCTAACACCGTCGTCCGGAAAAATGTCGCCTACTCCCACCTCCCGCACACCCATCTTCGCAAGTTAAATTGCTCTCAAAGCGAGCTCGCGGGAACCCGGGGGTTTGCCGTTAACAACCTGATCTTGGCGATTCGAGGCGTTAAGGCCGCAATCTTGTTTACGGAAGAGAAACCTCGTCAAATTCGGGTCACTCTCCGTTCCGTCGGGAATGCCGACGTCGGTAAAGTGGCCGAGCAGTTCGGGGGAGGAGGACATCGCAATTCCGCCGCCTTTGATTACCAGGGCCCAATCCAAAAGCTAATGACCAAAACCGTCAAAATGGTCCGAGAAGTACTAGATTGAAAATGAAATCCCGAGATAAATTTTCTCCTTATTCCCTGCATCTGTACGATGCGGAGTGCGCCAAACAGTATTATTTTGAGTATCTCGACGCCTACACCAGCGACTTTCGCCACAAACCGAAACTCAAGCAGATCCTCGTCGAAGACGGTCGGAGCAAAGATCTGGTTTTCGGCGACATCCTCCACCGAACGCTAAACGATTTCTTCCATCTTCCTCCCCAAGAGAGAACAGAGTCGTACTTAATTGAAATTCTCAAGGAAACCTGGACCGGGCCGCGCGGCAAAGAACGCGGTTTTCCGGAGATTGAGGACGAACGGAAACATTATGAACGGGCGCTCAAGCTACTGAAGCGCTTTGCCCGAACCCAAAATCTTAACCCCGAAATCGCCTATCTCCCCCAAACCGAAAATGAAGGAGAGTTCGTTAAAGAGAATCTGCTGATGTATCCCCTGGAGCCCGGAATAATTCTGCAGGGAAAAATTGACCGGATCGACCGCGAGGAAGATGACTACCACCTAATTGACTACAAAACCAGCCGGAGTGAAACTCACGACGATCTCCAACTTTCGACCTATGCCATTCTCTCCCGACAAGCGTTGGGCAAGCCCATCCATAAAGCCAGCTATCTTTATCTTGAAACCGGAAATTTCAAAACTTTTCCCGTGACGGAACAAGCCGAAGAAGAAACTCGCCAACAGATTCTAAAAATAATCGCCCGAATCAAGGCCGATGAAGAATTTGTTCCCCGACCCGGCAAGCGCTGCTACTGGTGTCCCTACATCGAGTTCTGCCCTGCCAAAAATAAAGCCCAAGAATACATCTCCGAACTCCGCCGAAGCAGGGGCGAACCCGAAACCGCCGACCTGCCATTCTAAAACTAGTGGCTAGTACGAGGAACCCTCCAAAGGCAGGCAAGCATCCCGCAGCGGGTTTCGAGAAAGCACAGCTCCGCGATGTTCGAGCTAGTGGGCGATTTCGATCTCGTGCTTTGAGAAATCGCTCGCGGTCGTTAGAAGCGAGTCCGCGGAACGAGAACTTGAAACCCGGGCGGTGAACGATACCGTTTCCAAAAAACAGTACCCAAGTCCCTAAGCAATTTTGCTATTTTAAAGCAGAGGGGGGTGAAGAAACTTTGGAAGAAAAAATCGGCGAAATAACCCACTACTTCGGCCATATCCCGGCCGGAATTATCAAACTCACCGGCGAACTTAAGCAGGGGGATCAAATCCACGTGAAAGGCGCCACGACCGACTTTAGCCAAACGGTCAAGTCGATGCAAATTGATCACAAGGATGTCCAATCCGCGAAGAAGGGGGAAGAAGTCGGCGTGGAGATCGATCAAAAAGTCCGCGACGGGGACGAAGTCTTTCTGATCAAGTAGTTTATACCTCTATTTATTACTACTCGGTTTCCAATCTCACCGTAATTCTTCCTGTATTTCTAGGCACCCGCTGCAGGCTGCCGGGCAAATTCGGCCAAATTTTCAGCTCAAAACTTTCAATATCTCCTAAAGAACCTAAGTAATCCTGGGCCGACTGGGGATTGCGGCCGGCGAGAGCTTCTTTGATCTTTTCCTCGTCGATTTCGGGAATCACGAGGGCGGAAATCTTAGCCCGAAAGCTTAGCTTAGTTTCTTGCAGCTGGGGGTCAAGGGCTTCGATCTCCGTCTCCCCCGGAAAAAGCGTGAAACCGGCCGGCACCAGCGTTGAGAGCGCTTGAGCAACCAACTCCTGGATGTTTGTGCCCGTGTAAGTAATCGTGGTGAGCTTAACTTTCATCGTCAAGGAAACATTCTCAGCTTGCTCCCCCACCGCGTGAGAGTAGGTCTTCTCTAGAACTTCGGTCTTAATCGCGGCATCCACCACCACCTCGTCAATCCCGCTCCGGCTTTGGATTGTCGCTTTTGCTTTCTCCACCAATTCGGCCTGCAGTTCGTCCAAGAGCTTAGTGTGATCCGTTGCAGCTGCTACAGTTACATCCTCCGAGGAACCGCCAGAGAGTGATTGTCCGGAGGCGAGGATAACATTGTAGGCAGGCTCATTGGCGTAGGAAATGAAATCAAATTCGGTTCCCTCTCCCTTATTGTGATCGCTACCTATTTTGGTAGCGGTCACGTTTCCTACCTTAGTGCCGCAGGTGGCACCGGAAATCGCCGGCACTTCAGAGACAGCCGTGTCCAAGGTGTAGGTTAAACTAGTCCCTTCCGCTTTAATCTGAGCTCCTTCCGCAAAAGTGGCCGGCGTGTCGGTACAGTTGACAAACGTAACTGCCCCTTTCGCTTTTACCCCGATGGTCGCGGTGCCGGTTGGGGGAGTAGACTTGGTCCCGGTTTCTTCCACCGTTTGCAAGGTCCCGGGGACCACTCCCAAGGCGCCGTCCACTTTCTGGGCGGCGGTATCGGCCGTTGCGGAGATTTCCTTAACCAGCGGAATCGGGGAAAGCTTCAGAATCACTTCCGCCTTGGGAAGATAGTAGATCGCCGCAAAAGCGCCGGCGCCCAAAAGCAGGAGCAAACCGATCACCGCGGAGAAAACTATCCCGAATCGACGCCATCCCCACCGAGGGGCGGGAGCGGCTTCCTTCGCTTCCTTTTCCTTCTTAGACTCCGGCAGCCGCTCCTCCTGCAACGAATCAACCAACCGATGCGAACGGGGCCCCGTCGGATTAAAGCGGACGGCTTTGTTCTCGCGGCGGGCTTTCTCGCGCAGGACTTTCAGCATTCCGAGGTTAAAGTTTTCCTCGGGAATGTCGAGCGTGATTTCACCGTTCTCGGCGGCGGCGATCTGCAGCATCAAATCAAAAAGGTGTTTGTGGCCGTCCACTCTTATTCCTCCCCTCCTTCCGGAACTTCCGGCTCGGGCTCCTTCTCTTCCTCTTTTTCTTCTTTCGTCGAAGACCCTGAGCGAAGTCGAAGGGCCACTTGACCCAAGCTCGCAGAAACCCGATCTTCCTCCAACGGCACCACTTCCGGCGCAATCTCAAAAGGATGATCCCGCGACCAAGGATAAGACGCTACCACCTCTAAAAGCCCGGGGAAAGCCGCGGCCCCTCCGGCCAGGTAGATTTTGGCCGGGAATGTTTCAACCCCCTCAAACTCCGAAAGAATGGCCGAAACCGCTTCCAGCCAAAGGTCCAAAAAAGCGGCGGGATTCCCATTCTCCTGAAATTCCCACCAAAAACTTTTGGTATCCATCAACTCTCCGCCAAAGGCCAAACTCACTTCGGTTTTGGAACCGCCGACATCGAAAATCAGGGCGTTCAATTGCTCTTTATGGTCGGCCGCGGCGGCGCAGGCCAGTTCGGTTACCAGATTAAAAGGGAGAGAACTAAATCCCCAAAGTTCCAGGCCGGTGGGTTTGACCAATTGGGAGAGTTCGGTTAGATAAGATTCGTCCGCGAAAGAGGTAAAAAGGAAAACTTCGAGTTTGTCGGCTTCTTTTACTTCCAAGATTTCCGCTTCAACCTCGGAGACCTTTAAGCGGGAGTCGCCCAGACTTAACCGAAGCTCGTCTTCGGCCGAACGGCGGGCTTCCTCGCGGGCATGGTCAACCAACTCCTGCACATCGCGGCTGGTACTGCTGCGCACTACGGTCGTAAAAGCCGTGGTGTAGGGACCGGAAAGGCCCGCCACGGCCAGCGCGGATGCTTCCGGAAAATCTTCTCGGAGCTGGGAGACGGCCCCCTTAAGATTGGCGGCGTCTTCCGCCGGAGAGCCGGAACGGGCAATCTTGCGCGAACCGAGGGGAACGGCGGAATTTCCGGCACAATCAAGCAGGAAGATCTTGAGATTTTTTCCTCCTAAATCCAAGGCGAAGAATTGTTCGGGAAAAGTTTCTTTCTTCTTTAAAAAAGGCAGTTTAATTTTAATCATTTTGGACAGGGACGGCGCGTCCGTAGATCCGGCGAACTCCCGATCCCGCCGCTTCTTCCTTGATTATCTCAAAACGGCCCAGCCGGCTGGTGTTGGTGACATGCGGGCCGCCGCATAGCTCTTTGGAGAAAGCGCTTTTGGGATCATCTCCGATGTGGTAAAGGGAAATCTCCTTAACTTGGGCGTACTTCTCGGCAAATTGGGCCTCGGCCCCGAGCTTCCTAGCTTCTTCAAAAGTAGTGATCATCCTTTTTACCGGAAGTTCCTCTTTGATTTTTTCGTTTATCAGTTGCGAAATCTGCTTTAGCTCACCGTCGGTCAACTTACGATCGAAAGTGAAATCGTGCCGGAATTTATCCACCTCCAGATGCTGACCGGCTTGATGAATCTGCGGACCGAGGATGACGCGGAGGGCAGCGTTCAACAAATGGGCCGCGGTGTGCTGGGGAGCGATCAATTCGTCCTCCCCTTCCCGCTTTTTGGCGGCGGCCCGGGCGCGCGCCTTTTGCTCTTCAAGTTTCCTCTGGAAATCGGCCTTGTCGATCTTCAGCCCTCGCGATTTAGCCAGTTCTTGAGTCAACTCCAGCGGAAAACCGTAGGTGTCGTAGAGAACGAAGGCATCGATCTTCTCCCCCATTTTTTCCATTACCTTAAGTCCTTGGGCCAGTGAACGGGAAAACTTTTGTTCCTCCCCCTCAATCACGGCTTGGATTTCCTTATCCTTTTTGGCCAGTTCCGGGTAGATCTCCCCGTACATCTCAACCACTTTACGGGCCGGTTCCAGCAAGAAATAGCCTTCGATTCCCAATAGCCGCCCATGCAGAATTGCCCGGCGAAGAATCCGGCGCAGCACGTAGCCCCGGCCGACGTTGAGCGGAGTGACCCCGTCGCCAGCGAGAAAAACCGCCGCCCGCAGGTGGTCGGCAATAATTCGCAGCGAGCGGAGCTGTTTCGGTTTTAAATCATTCTTGCGTTCCACCAGGTGGGCAAGCTGGTGTAGAGTTTCCATCAGGGGAGCGAAAAGGTCAGTTTCGAAAACGTTATCCTTTTTCTGCAAAATCAGAGCTAGCCGCTCCAATCCCATTCCAGTATCAATATTTTGCTGTTTTAATTTAGTGAATTTGCCGTCCTCGTTCTTGAGATACTCCATAAAAACCAGATTCCAAAGTTCCACCTCCTTGCCGTTGTCCAAAATATAGTAAATCTCGGACGATGGTCCGCAGGGACCGGCCTTGCCGCCCGGCGGGCCCCAGAAATTGTCCTCCCGCCCCTGCTCGCGAATCTCGATTCCAGGGACCTCTTTCTGCCAGATTTCAATCGCTTCCGAATCGCGGGGAATCCCCGGCTCCCCGGCGAAAACCGAGACAAACATCCGCTTCGGATCAAGTTTCAATTCGCCAACCAAAAAATTCCAAGCCAACGGAATCGCTAAATCCTTGAAATAATCGCCGACGGAAAAATTGCCGAGCATCTCGAAAAAGGTGTGGTGGCTTTCGTCCCCCACTTCTTCCACATCGGAGGTTCGGAAGCATTTTTGGATCGAGGTAAGGCGTAAGTTGCCGAAAGTTTCCAATGCATCCGCTTCTCCCATCAGGTAGGATCTGAACTGCTGCATCCCGGCGGTGGTAAGAAGCACTGATTCGTCGGTTGGCGGCGGCACGAGCGGAGAAGAAGGGACCATCGTGTGGTCATGGGAAACAAAATAATCCAAGAATTTTTGGCGGATTTCTTGATGAGTCACCAGAAGAATAATACAGGAGAGAAGAGACAAAAAGAAAGAGGGAAAGCAGCGTTGAGCGGCTTCCCCCTCAATAAGTCCGAGGCGGAAGCACCGATCTGCCCTGGCCCCTACCGACCAAGGCAGATCGCCACCAGCGACCCTGAGTTGTCGAATGGGCACTGCTCCCGAAAACTCTCCTAAACCGTCCTCCTTCGCACAAGGCTTCGGCGGACGTCGCGCAACGGAACCATCGAAACCTTCCGAAGCAGAAAGGGCTTTGAAATTTAACCGGTTATCCGGGCCCTCTCCCAAGGCCACCAATTTTGATGGGCTTGTGAGAGGAGAGAGTAGTCGGGTGAACCTTTCCTACCCTCTCTTTCGAACTGGGGTCATGGCATCAGCTGGGATGCGGCGCTAATCGAAACGTCCGCTCCCGCCGCGGTTCCCATCGGAAAGCTGAAGACGAAAATCAGCAATCCGACGAGAACTCCGGCGCCGATCAAGGCGTGCGTGGCCATGCGGTAGTAGTAACCGCCGAAGCTGAACGCGTCCCGCCGACTGGTCATAGTCGCCCAGATGTAAAGGGCGAAGGCCGCCGAGGCCACTCCCCACAACGCTGCTTGAAGCGGCGAACCACCAAGGGGAAGCATGGAAATCCTCCTTTCCCCAATAATTTCAAGGTGGAGTAGGCGGGAATCGAACCCGCGTCCGAACCGCGCGTTGGGTCATCAGCCCACAGCCTTTTAGGGGAGTTTGCTAGGTTGCTTTTCCCCCGGGGCTGCCCCACGGCTCGTCGACACCTTTCTACCCCTTCCTAAGCTCGCCTCCTGCGAGACGGGCTTGGGAAAGGAGGCGTAACCCGGGGATTATGCCGGTTTACGCCTCATCAGATTTACCATTCCGCTTTTGGGTGACCCGGAAAGCGATGACCGGAAGAAGTGGATCACCTCCTCTCAGATTTGCTGTTGCTCGTCTTCCTGCCCGCGGCTCCCGTAGGCGAAGATCGAACCAACCCAATAGAACAGAAGGTAAAACAACATTGTCTGCTCCTTTCCTTCCAAAAGAAGTTCGGGAAGACTCCTCGAACCCCGCGGCCTGTCGCCTCAGGCGACAAACTCCGGGGTTCGGCCAAGCTGGGGATGTACCTCAACTTGGCCGTTGTCCGAGCAATCGTGCAACTGCCACGAAAGCTCGGCGCATGTCGTGGGCCTCTCCGATGAAGGACTCGTCAACCCGTCCTTGCCGGACAAGCTGCTCACAGATGACCTCCTCGCAGAGAAGGTCGGTGTCGGTTGATCCGCCCCTTGCTAGCTCCAACTTGTGCATATGTCGGCGCAGCAAGCGGCGAACTTTCCAGCCGGCGAGCCCGGCCGGAACAATGATCTCGTCCATATTTCGGTCTCCTTGGTTTGGATTCGAAATCCAACAGCCTGTGTCCTTTTGGGACAGAAGCTCCTGGATTCGACCAAGTTGGGGTGCACCTCCTCACTACTCCAACTTGGTCAGGGCCATTCCGCGGTCGGCGCAAAGCACAACACTGCGGAACTCGCCCGATTGGGAAACTAATAGTTTAGAGTTGCCCTCACGGGAAAATGCCTCCCGTGACGGCAATCTCTCCGGTTGTCTCCTGAGAACCGCCCACGAGAATGGCAGGTGGTCAAGCTCTCCTCTCAATAGGAGGTCAGGTGTCCCTCACCCTCTCGTGAACGAATCTCAAGAAACAACCTGCGATCCGTTCGACGAATGAAAATAAAAATCCGGGCCCAAAGCCCGGGGTAGTCCATCCGCAACTTTAGGTAGGTAAAGTTAGGTAAAGTCCTGGTAGGTTTTTAACTTAACTTAACTGTAACAGGTTAATATCCTTTTGTCAAGTGCTATAGGGTTTACGCCGGGGATGAACTACCGATTCGCCCATACAGAGCAGACAACATCTAGATCAACCGAAATGCGTGAATAGAGTATTACGTTATCTTCTTACTTCCTTTTGAATGTTAGCTGAAGAAGAAGAGGGCGCAGCTGACTTGGGAAATCCGAAACCGCGCCCCGTTTGAATTCACCGGCCAGGATTCGAACACTGGCTCCTCCCAACTTCCCCCGCCGCAAAATGGCTAAGGGATTTTGAACCGCCGGGTGTTCTTCGCCTCTCTAACCGCGGATTGCGCCTGACGTCAACAGCAGCAATCGTTTCCCATTGTCCCCCGAAGGGTTTTGTCCGGGTTTCAATCTCCCCTGCTGTCAAGCTATAGGACCCCCGAAAACATGTTCTTTCGAGCCGCAAGCCAGAACCGATATAATCAGAAGGTGTAAATGGGGCGCTACCGCAAACGTTCAATCAAATTCAATCTCAAAGACGAAAGTTTCCAGTCCACGGTCGGGATAATCTTGTTTGTTTTCGCGATTATCACCGTTCTCTCATTTTTTGGCCAAGCCGCCGGCTTCGGCTCTTTCCTTCAGGATGCCCTCAACAAGTTCTTCGGCTGGGGGGCTTTCTTGATCCCAATCGTCACCGGATTTTTGGGACTGGTATTGCTCCGATTGCGGATCAAAATCCCGTTCGTGGAATTACGCACCTTCTACGGCTTGACAATCCTCTCCTTTTCGCTTTTAGGGCTGTTCCACTTTTTCTTCCGGTCCGAAGAAGCCTACTACCAAGCGGCAACTTTAGGCCAAGGCGGGGGCTTGGCCGGCTACTACATCCAACTCCTTCTCCGGAAAGTCTTCTCCGCCATTGGCGCTTTCTTGATCCTTTCAGCCGGAGGGATCGTAGGAGTCCTGATAACTCTTAACATCTCGTTGGATGAAGCGCTCTTTTACCTTTCCCGCACCGCTCAAAAAGTAGGACAGTTTATCCAGACCAACCTCTGGCGAGGAAAAACTTTTAAAGAACCCTCCCTTCCCCGCAGTGCCGAAGAGATAAAGGAAACCGAAACAGAGATGCCTAAGGAAGAGGAGATGGAAATCGCCACTCCCTACACTGCCCCGACCATCAAAACCGCCGTACCCAAGCGCCGGCCAGCTTGGGAATACCCCTCCCTAGATCTTCTTAATGACCCTCCGGAGACGGCCGCTGAGCGTGGAGACATTGAAAAAAATGCGGAAATTATCGAACAGACTCTCTCGTCCTTCGGGGTTAAAGCCCGCATTGCCGATGTAAATCTCGGTCCGACCGTCACCCAATATGCCCTCGAGGCGGAGCGGGGAACCAAGCTCTCCACCATCACCAATCTTTCATCCGACCTGGCCTTGGCATTAGCTTCCAAAACCGGTACCGTAAGAATCGAGGCCCCCATCCCCGGGAAATCGCAAGTAGGAGTAGAGGTTCCCAACCTTAAATCCCAGCTCGTCACTCTCAAGGAGATCTTGACCTCCGAACAAATGAATAACGCCTCTAGCAAACTGGCGGTAGTTTTAGGACGAGATGTGTCGGGGACTCCGGTCGTGGACGACTTGGACCGCATGCCGCACGTCCTGATTGCCGGAGCGACAGGTTCCGGAAAATCGATTATGCTCCGCACGATTTTGGCAACCATTCTCTTTCGCGCCTCCCCCGAGGAGATCCGCTTTATCCTCATCGATCCCAAAAGAGTGGAATTCACCAACTACAATGGCATCCCGCATCTCCTGATGCCGGTAATCGTCGAGCCCGAAAAAACCCTCCCCGCCTTCAAATGGGCTCTTTCCGAGATGAACAAACGCTACCGGATGTTCCAAGAAGCCGGCGTGCGCGACATCGATGACTATAACGCTAAAGCGGAAGAAAAGATTCCCTACATCCTAATTGTGGTAGACGAGCTCGCCGACATTATGGTAGTCGCGCCGGCTGAAGTGGAGAAAGCAATTACCCGTTTGGCTCAAATGGCTCGGGCCACGGGACTGCACTTGATCCTGGCAACCCAACATCCTTCGATCGACGTGCTTACCGGCTTAATCAAAGCCAACATTCCCTGCCGAATCGCCTTTAACGTTACCTCCTTGATAAATTCGCGGGTGATTTTGGATATGCCCGGCGCCGAGAAGCTGCTTGGCAAAGGAGACATGCTCTATCTCCCCCCGGATCGCTCCAAGCCCATCCGGATCCAAAGCCCTTTCGTTTCCAACGAAGAGATCGGCCGGATTCTTAGTTTTATAAAAAATTCCGGCTGGAATCCCGATTATGTGGCGGAGGAAGAGATTGGAGAAATCGAAAAGCAAATCGAAACTTTAAACGAGCCCACCGATCCCCTCTTCAAAGAGGCGGTGGAAATTGTCACCCAATACGAACGCGCCTCTGCTTCCCTTTTGCAACGGCGGCTCTCGATCGGATACGCCCGGGCAGCACGAATCTTGGACGAATTGGAAGCTCGAAAAATTGTCGGCCCCGCTGAGGGCAGCAAGCCCCGGGAAGTACTGCGCCGGAGCATCGAAGAAATTCTCTAGAAATCTGGCTCGGGATTTGTTATCTTGGAGATGAGATGACGGAAACTCTCCTTCTGATCATTATCGCCCTGCTTACGGTCAATATCCTCTTCGTGGGAGTCTACATTGTGCTGGTCCTGAAAGAGGTTCGGCAGGCAATCGCCAAAATGAATCAAATCTTAGACAGTTTTTCTACGATCTCCACCGCGATTGCCAACCCGGTTTCCAGTGCTTCAGGTTTCTTCTCCGCCATCGTCGAGGGCGTGAAGGCCTTTCGAAAAATCCAGGATGTGGTGGAAAAGAAAAGAGAAAAGGAAAGCAATGAATCAGGAGAATAACGGGGGTTTTAATCAGTTCGCACTCGGAATCATCATCGGTGGAATTCTGGGAATCCTCTACGCCCCCAAGGAAGGGAAGGAAACCCGACGGGCTCTCAAGGAACTTCTAAAACTTTGGGAAGAGAAGGCCGAAGAAGTAACCGGAGAAGTCAAGGAAAAAGTAGCCGAGGTTAGGGAGGCGGCAAATCCGGTCATTGCTGAAACCAAAGTAAGAGTTGAACCGATTATTAATGAAATCAAACCAATCGTGCAGGAAAAGCTAAGCCAAGCTACCGAATTAATTGAGCCAATTGCGCAAGATGCCGTCCAAGAAGCCGAAGAAAAAATCGCCCAAGCGGTTGATCCTGCCATCGAGAAAGCAAAAGAGGATTTGAACGAAGCAATCGAACAGGCCCGGCAGGAAATTCGCGCTAACATCCAAAAGCGCCGCCCCCAATTTTTTCGAGGGACCTAGCCGTCGACCGTCCTTTCGGAAAGTTCAGTCAAGTTGAAGGCAAAAATGCTTTGGCGACGATCTACTCTCCCGTACCCTTGGAGAGTACAGTACCATCAACGCTAGGAGCTTTTACGACCTTGTTCGGAATGGTTAAGGGTAGGCCACTCCTGCTCAAGTCACCAAAGCATTTTTAAACAGCCTTCAACTCAGCGCACCGGGACGTAGAGAAACTGATAGCGGAAAAGAAGATCCAAACGACCTATTAGTATGTCTTGGCTTAAACCCTCGCGGGTCTTGTACCTAACACCTATCAACCTTGTAGTCTACAAGGGGTCTGCTTCTCATCTTGGGGTGGGCTTCGTGCTTAGATGCTTTCAGCGCTTATCCCGTATAAACATAGCTACCCGGCACTACTTATGCTCTTGGTAGAACAACCGGTACACCAGCGGTTTATTCCTCTCGGTCCTCTCGTACTAGAGAGAAATCCCCTCAGAAGCTTAACGCCCACAGCGGATAGAGTCCGAACTGTCTCACGCATAAAATTGTCTTTGATTACTCAAAGTATGGACTATATCTTCACCCAGCACCTTTTTAAATCGGTACGGGGGTCGACGTATTATCCCACGCCCCTTTTTCAAAAAAGGGTACGGGATCTGCTTCTCGCGAAGCAAGTCTCTACGGGATCAAGTATGTCTTGCGGCTAGAAATGCTCGTAGCTTTTCAGAAGTATTTACTCGCTTCTTAGAGTAATTCAACTCCAAGAAGCTATCTACTTTTTTTGCTAGCGTGAGCAATTTTTCCTCCGTCATTTTTCTTCCGGATCCAGGCATTTGAGAAATGGCGTTTAACACGACTTCCGCCTGGCGTTTTTTCAAACGCAGATATGGAAGTAACATTCGCAAAATTTTCCCGACGTCGGCGATACCAACAATCGTGTACTCGCTCATACCATCATTTCTATTTCGAATATAACCAACCCCATCGAATTGGTTCTGTATCCAACGTAAAAATGGTTGATGCTGCTGCTTTTGATAGAAAACAATGCTCGCTCTTATCTGATAACCTAGCACGTAATCGTGCCGGTATACTAACTGGAGCATTATATACAGCCGTCTCCATCAAGGAATCCTGCGATGTACGCACAATCTTGCTTTGTCATACTTGTCTTACCCTCGGTATTGTCCCGTATATCGTTCGATATATATGCGGGATTCCACCGATTTTAGTCGATTCTTTCTATACTTTTCCTCGTTGGGTGATAGAAAGCAGAAGCGCTCTGGCTTCTCTTCTTTTTTATACACCATTACTGATGTAGAACGCAATGAAGTTTACGTTCTGAACCCAGCTCGCGTGCCCTTTTAATTGGCGAACAGCCAAACCCTTGGGACCTTATCCAGCCCCAGGATAGGACGAGCCGACATCGAGGTGCCAAACCTCCTCGTCGATATGGACTCTTGGAGGAGATCAGCCTGTTATCCCCGGGGTAGCTTTTATCCGATGTTGAACACTCCGCCACTCGAAGTGTTCAGGTCACTAAGCCCTGCTTTCGCACCTGCTCGACCTGTTAGTCTCGCAGTCAAGCCGGCATATGTCTTTGCACTTAGAGTCCCATGTCCATCGGGACTAAGCCGACCTTGGGGCGCCTCGGTTACTCTTTGCGAGGCAACCGCCCCAGTTAAACTGCCCGCCAGACACTGTTCCCAAGCTGGGTAACAGCTTAGGTAAGATTTGAAGAACAAACCGAGAGGTGTTTCATTGTCGCCTTGCGGCTCCCTCCTACACTACACGAGTTCGATCTCCAAACCAATGTCAAGCTACAGTAAAGCTCCACGGGGTCTTTTTGTCCTGCTGTGGGTAGGCCGCATCTTCACGGCCATTTCAATTTCGCCGGGTCATTCTTTAAGAGAGTGCTCAAGTCGTGAAGCCTTTCGTGCGGGTCGGAACTTACCCGACAAGGAACTTCGCTACTTTAAAACAGTTATAGTTACTGCTGCCGTTCATCCGGGCTTCGGTTTGGTCCTTGAAATAATCTCAGACCGCTCCTTAACCTACGGACACTGGGCAGGCTTCAGCCCCCATACCTCCCCTTACGGGTTGAGCGGAGACCTGTGTTTTTGTTAAACAGTCGCTTGAGCCTTGTTGCTGCGGGTCGCCTTGCGGCGACCACCCCTTCTTGCAAACTTACGGGGCCAACTTGCCGAATTCCTCAAAGAACGTTTTCCCGATCGCCTGAGGCTACTCACCTAATTCACCTGTGTCGGTTTGCGGTACGGATTCTACGCAGCACGCTTTAGAGGTTTTTCTTGGTTCCCCAGCCTCACGAATTGCCCCTTGCGGGACTCTCCGTCGCACCTTGGCTAATATCTTGCGGATTTTCCGGCAAAACACCTTGGTGCGCCTGACGCTCAACCATGCAAGCGCTCGCAACTTTGGAAAACGTTACCCCATCAAACTGCGCAAAAGTGGACGAATATTAACGCCCTGCCCATCGCCTACGTCTTTCGACCTCAGCTTAGGACCGACTAACCCTCCGATGACGACCAGAGCGGAGGAAACCTTGAACATCCGGCGAGGCGGATTCTCACCGCCAAACGCTACTCATGCCGAGATTCTCACTCCCGACGAACTCCACGGTTGCTTCCGCTTCCGCTTCACGGTCGTCGGGACGCTCCCCTACCATCCTTACGGATTCACGGTTTCGGTGTGGATTTTGAGCCCCGTTACATTTTCGGCGCAGAATCTCTCAACCAGTGAGCTGTTACGCACTCTTTCAAGGGTGGCTGCTTCTAAGCCGACCTTCTGGCTGTCTAAGAAATTCCACTGCCTTTCCCACTTAAATCCAACTTAGGGACCTTAACCGATGATCTGGGATGTTTCCCTTTAGCACGACGGAACTTGCTCCCGCCTGCTCACTCCTGCAAAATTAAACAAAGGTATTCGGAGTTTGGTAGGAAGCGATGCCCTTGCGGGCTCGGCATTCCTTCCAGTATCTCTACCCCCTCTGTTCTAATTGCAAGGCTGTACCTAAATACATTTCGGGGAGAGCCAGCTATCACCTGGTTCGATTGGTATGTTGCCCCTAACCACAGGTCATCCGAGCGCATTGCAACGCACACCGGTTCGGACCTCCCTCCAACTTTCGTCGAAGTTCATCCTGCCCATGGTTAGCTCACCAGGTTTCGGGTCTGCCACAAACAACTAATCGCCCATTTAGGACTCGCTTTCGCTGCGGTTATTCCACGAAGTGGCTTAACCTCGCTGTTTGCGACAACTCCTCGGCTCATTCTTCAATAGGCACGACATTAGTCGCCTAAGGCGACCTCTGTCTGCTTGTTAGTAGATGATTTCAGTTTCTATTTCACTCCCCTTACCGGGGTTCTTTTCACCTTTCCCTCACGGTACTTGTTCACTATCGGTGGTAGGAAGTATTTAGCCTTAGCCAGTGGTTTGGCTAGATTCCCACAGGCTTTCTCTTATCCCGTGGTACTTAGGTATCCTGCCAGAAAATCTCCGATTTCGGTTACGGGGCTGTCACCCTCTTTGGCCGCCCTTTCCAGGGCATTCTCCTACCAGAAATTCTCCTACTGCCGGTCCTGCAACCCCCCGACTTGCGCCGGGGTTTAGGCTGTTCCCATTTCGCTCGCCGCTACTTAGGGAATATTGCGGAGCAAATTCACTAAGGTTAGGTGCGTCTTGCGACGCGCCGTCCTTAGGGAATAAGTCCGCTTCTTTTTCTCTTCCTTCAGTTACTGAGATGTTTCACTTCGCTGAGTTCCTTCGTTTAGGTTAATATCCCGCCAAAAGGCGGGAACTTGGCCCAAACGTTCGCCCCACATTCAAAGTTCAATACTTTTTCTGATACGCTTTCTAAGCAATGCGTAAGAATTCTTACGCAATTTGATCGCGCGCTCTCGTTCGGCAGCGTCTTCCTTGCTTAGGTATGCTTCGTAATAAACCAACTTCCACGGTTTACCCAATGAGGTAAAACCGGTTGTGGCCTTATTGTGCTCCCGCACTCGTCGTTTTAGATCGGTCGTAAAACCGTAATAAACTTTGCTCAACTTCTCACTTTTTATGACGTAAAAATAGTACACGCCACTAGTATACGGGTACGAGTAAACGGGAGGATTAAACCCTGAATGTGGGGCGAGGGTTACCCCATTCGGAAATCCCCGACTAATAACGCTTCTTGACAGCTCATCGAGGCTTATCGCAGTCTGGTACGTCCTTCATCAGCTTCCTACCCCAAGGCATCCATCATCTACCTTAAAAAGACCTTCTTTTCCGCTATCAACCTCCCACCTTCGCATAGAGCTTCGGTGGGTAAACGCTTTAAATTGATAGCTAACTAAATATTTTAATGTCAAGGTGCATTTTGGTGGAGTGTATCGGACTTGAACCGATAACCTCCTCGTTGCAAACGAGGCGCTCTGCCATTGAGCTAACACCCCTGGCTAAAACGAAAAAGCCAGCGCGAAGCTGGCAAAAAGCTCCAAAGTCAGAAAAGACCTAAATAGGAAGTTGCCCCCCGCGGGGTAGAACCTGAACTATTTTTAAAGCTTTTGCCATTCGCAAAGAAGAGAATAACAGAGGCACCCAATAAAGTCAATTACGACAGTCCCGCTCGCAAAATATCCTCCAGTTCCTTTGCGGTGACGTTCTTGTGTGACACAGATAGATAAGCATTCTCCGGGACAAAGATTTTCTGGGATAATTCCCTAATCTCATCGGCCGAAACTTTTTCCAACTCATTTAAAAATTTCTCCGGTTCGATCGGATCTCCTAAAAAGTGGTTCCAATCCAGAATGAATTCTGACCACTTACCTGGAGATTCCAAATCAAACAAAAGGCTCACTTCTACCACTTTTTTAATTTTCTCCAATTCCTCAGTAGGAACACCATCGTCCTTAAATCTCTTTAGCTCTTCGCAGATTATCGAAACAGATTTAGCAACTTCAGAATAAGTAAAACCACCAAAAACTGAGGGCAGAGATAAATCTCTAAGCCTAAAACTACGCATCCCGACTTCATAGGCAAGGTGTTCTTTTTCCCTGAGGCGTTCGGATAATCTTTCCCGACTCATCAGAATGGAAACTAAAACTCTTTCCACCATGTGATCGTGAAGTTTTTGAGGGGAATTTGGGAAAGATAAAATGAGGCTCGCCTGCTTACTTTCTTCTGCTAGGACCACGGCTCGAGGACCAGACTGATGATACTCGAACCCGGTGTACGAAGGCGCGAGACGATTTTTGATATCAGAAAAATAACTCTTAACCAATTCAACAAATCTCTCATGCGGCGCTTTCCCGGAGGCCGAAATTACTATATTTCCCGGAACATAAAATTCACTTACAAAGGAAGTAATATCGGCGTGTTTAATTCTCGCGAGCGTCTCTGGGTATCCTAATCCGGGGTGGGCCAACGGATGGTTGCCAAAAACGATTTTAAACAAAGAGTCTGAAACTTTACGCTCGAGACGATCTTGAGCTCTGGCAATCTCTTCAAGAATTATTTTACGTTCCCCGGCGAATTCATTTTCGGAGAGTAGTGGTGATATCACTAGTGGGAAAAAGATTTCTGCGGCCTTATCTAAATCTTTGTAAAGGACCTTAACCCAATAATTAACGCTCTCCTTCCACGTCGTGGCATTGAGTTTGCCACCGAGATTCTGAATCGCTCGCGATAAATCTAAGCCACTGGGATAATCCTTAGTCCCATTCATAATCATATGTTCTACGAAATGGGCTAAACCTTCTTTTCCGGAAGGGCAATATTTTGAACCGGCGGATACTTCAATATCTATGTAAACGCTTTCAACTCCTGGCTGCTCATGAGTAATTATTTTTAATCCGTTTCCCAGAGTGGTTGTGGAGAACATCAATCTTGATTATAAACTTAAAAATCTTCAAAGAAAAATTTAAAAGGAGCCGTCGGTGATGACAAGCTCCTGTTGCCCCTGGAATTGATGACGAGATACCAAACCAGAGAAAGTGACGCGTTAATCTTACCAACGCCTCACTGATTCGTAGATCAAGTAGAGGGGACTAGTCGTCGCCCTCTTCTTCGGCGAGGTCGTCAGCGAGATCGTCGGGATCCGCGCTGCCGCCGTCGGCCGTAGGAACCTGCGGTAGGTCGTCGTCCGCCACGAAGCACCTCCTTCTTTCAGGACTACCTATAGTTTATAAAGGGTTTTCAGAAAGTCAAGCAAAAAGGACGCGAACTTTGTTCGCTAGTTTTTTGCAGATGCAAAAAAGAAGGCCCCGAGTCGCGGTTAGCGAATCGGGGCCTGGCGGCAGCGATACTACGAAGCGTCTCTTTCGAGAGCTTCGTCGATCTCCCGCCGCAACTGACCCTGAGCTCGACCCTTGGTTGAACCTTCGGCCTGGACTTTGGTCTTGCGACCCTTGCCCTTGCCTTTGGGCTTGTCCTCGGGCTCGACGGGCTTGCGGGAGGCGGCCAACGTACGACGCTGGATCGCTTCCTGCTCGGCCCGGGCCTGGGGGGCGCCGGCGTCGTTGTCCTCGCCCTGGGACTCGGCAGCCGCGAGATCCTGCTTGCCGGCGAGGATCGCGCCGATCGAACTGAAGGCTTCGGTCTTCTTCCGCTCCGCGGCGTTGGCCTGCTTCCGCATCACCCAAGAAAGCTGCTCCGTCCAGATCTTGGCGGCGCGAAGCATCTTCCCGTGGTTGCTGCAGACCCGCTCAGCCTGGTTCCGGCCGTTGTGCTCCTTGACCAGAGCAGCAAGAGCCGGTTCCTTGAGGATTGCGTCCTCGAGGCTGATGTACTTCCCCCGCTCCCACTTGGGAATCCAGCGCTCAGAGAGCGCGGGAACCCACACGCGGGTCGCCGGAGTCGGTACCGCTTCGGTGTTACCCAAGGCGGCACACAGCGGACATCGCAGAGACACGACCAGCACATCCTCCTGCTTGTCGATGTTCACGCGCTGTCCGACCTCGAACTTGTGGTTCTCGGTCATCGTTCTCTCCTTCTCCCCTTTCTTTCTGGGGAATTAGATTTCGCGGCGAATCCGCGATATTAACTTATAGTCTACCATGCTCTTGGGGAGAGCGCAAGGTCTTCTCGCGATTCGGCGGGGTATACTATGTGATACTGCCAATTCCCGGGAAGATCCTTGGCCCCGACGGGAGCTAAAAGCCCCTGTCGGGGATCTTCCAAGAACCGGTCCTGCTCAAGTCCCGGGGTTTAGGCCACCAGCGCTAGGCGTTGGTGGCCAATCCTCGAAACTCGATCTTTTTCTGCCCCGCCAAGTACTCTTCCACCTCTCGAAGAAGATCCGCTCGATCCCCCGTGGTGCGCACGCAAAAACGTAGCGCCTCGGTTTCGAATTCGTTAACGGCGTAGTGGAGAACCGCTCCTAAATGTCCGTCTTCGGGATCGGCTCGGAATTGGTAGCGCTCTTCGCCGAACCGGCGAAAGCGGACGATGTGGTGCAGCTCTTCCGCAATCGTCCCCCGCATTATTTTCTGCCGGGCTTCAAAATCGTTATGGACGACATCCAGGAGAGCAGGCTCCGCCATGTTAATCACCGCCCGCGACTCATTCCACGGCTGCCAACCTGGACCGGCGTGCGGATTCCAAATAACATCCAAACAAAGGGCCTCCTGGGTTTCTTCGGGAAAATCATCCCGCAGCTTCTCCCAGATCTCTTGAGCGTGACGGGCCACCCAAAGAGACATTTCGCAAGGCACTTCTGCCTGATGGATCAAAATAACCGGGCCCATTTGGTGCTCTTCCGGACAGTAGTGCACAATGCGGTAGCGGCGAGTGATCAATTTCACAAAAACGGCCGCGGCGGAAATTCCTAAGGATAGGACCAGCCAGACGGGCATAGGGGATTTCTCCTCTCTTCAAGATATTTTTATTCCATCTATATTTAAACACGGGAATGGCCGTTCGTCAATCACTACAGGATATTAAGAATAGGACAGCTCTCGCCTATATTATGTGGTAATTGTGCTCGTTGCCATCCCTAACTTATTTTTCGGCCACGAGGATATATCCGAGCGGAAAGATTTCTGAAGTACTGTTATATATCTTTCTCCCCAACCGACTAGATGTGATTAAGGACGCTAATCTGCAATAGGCAAATATCAAAATGTTCGGGAATCGCAAGTGTATTTTAATTATTTTGTTGATTAGATCCGCAAACACATCCATTAAACCTCCGTATGGGTAGAGAGAAATAACTTTTAATCCCGACTCTTGGCAGTAGTATTCTAGAGCGTATCT
>Ga0073934_10004363_pt1 | contig 23735 bp, 20 predicted proteins | sample LarsenN4metaG_FD_76834 | JGI IMG/M metagenome (GOLD analysis project Ga0073934, IMG submission 76834) | Hot spring sediment bacterial and archeal communities from British Columbia, Canada, to study Microbial Dark Matter (Phase II) - Larsen... ... | reverse complement strand
GAAATGCAACGGTTACTCACATTTGAGAATCAAGTGACAGTCACCTCCAGGGTGAATATCGGTTCACCACAATCAATCTAAGGATCGCGGCGCGGTAGATGCGCCAGATCAGAGGAGTTCAAAGAGCAATGAATACCGCACAGCCAACCCTTGATCTCAAGCCTGTTTCCGAGGTTGGCCCGGTCGTGAACGACTTTTCGATCACTGTCGGAACAGCGAATGGATCGGGGAGCCAGACTTCGAACCTGACGATCCTGCGAGCACTGTTCAAAATGGGCATCCCGGTGTCCGGGAAGAACTTGTTCCCCTCCAATATCCAGGGCCTGCCGACGTGGTACACGATCCGGGTCAACAAGGAGGGTTTCCTGGCTCGGCGCGACGAACACGAGAACGTCGTCGCCATGAACCCGGATTCCTTCTCCCGCGATCTGGCGGATGTACTGCCCGGCGGGGTCTTCTTCTACGCGGACGACATCAAACTGCCCATCACCAGGGAGGACATCACGGTCTACCCCATGCCCGTCAAGCAGCTGGTGAGAGAGTCGGACGCGCCCCCCAGCTTGAAGAACTACGTCGCCAACATGGTGTACGTCGGCGTGCTCGCACAGATGTTGGGGATAGAACTGGACAAGATTTACCAGGCACTGGAGTTCCACTTCAAAGGCAAACAAAAACCCATCGACCTGAATTTCGGCCTCGTGCAGAAGGCGGCTGATTGGGCGGCGGCGAACCTCGAGAAGACCGACCCCTACCTGGTCGAGCCGATGGATGCCACTCGGGGGTACATCATGGCGGACGGCAATACGGCGGCTGCTCTCGGCGCGATCTATGGAGGCGTCCAGTTCGCCGCCTGGTATCCCATCACTCCCGCTTCTTCCCTGGCAGAAGCGCTTTCGGAATATCTACCCATGCTCCGGAAGGACCCGAAGACCGGGAAGAACACCTTCGCCGTCGTGCAGGCGGAAGATGAGCTGGCGGCGATCGGCATGGCAGTCGGCGCAGGTTGGGCCGGTTTGCGGGCCATGACCTCCACTTCGGGACCCGGCTTGAGCCTGATGGTCGAATATGCCGGGCTGGCGTATTACGCCGAAGTGCCGATCGTGGTCTGGGATATCCAGCGCGTCGGGCCGAGCACCGGCCTGCCGACCCGCACTTCCCAGGCGGATCTGACCATGGTGAATTTCATCGGGCACGGAGATTCGGACAGCGTGATCCTCCTTCCAGGCTCGGTCAACGAGTGTTTCGAGTTCGGCTGGCGGGCGTTTGACCTGGCCGAACGCCTCCAGACGCCCATCTTCGTCCTGAGCGACCTGGACATCGGGATGAACCAGTGGATGACGACCCCCTTCGAGTACCCGGACCGGCCGATGGACCGCGGGAAGGTTCTTACTGAAGAGGACCTGGAGAAACTCGATGGGAAATGGGGGCGCTACCTGGACGTCGATGGGGACGGGATCCCTTACCGCACAATTCCAGGCAACCGGCACCCGGGCAGCGCCTATTTCGCCCGCGGCACCGGGCACAACGAATTCGCCGTTTACAGCGAGGCCCCGGAGGACTACGAACGGAACATGCTTCGCCTGAAAAGGAAGCATCAGACTGCTCGAACCCTGGTCCCGAAACCGGTGATCGAAAGTTCCGGAAACGCTGAGATCGGGATCATCGCATTCGGCTCGACCGAACCAGCGATCCAGGAAGCCCGGCATCTCCTGAGACAGTCCGGCATCGAGACGGACTTCCTCCGCCTGCGGGCGATCCCGTTTACGAGCGAAGTCTCGGATTTCATCCACGGGCGCGACCGGGTGTACGTGGTCGAGATGAACCGCGATGGGCAGCTGCACCAGCTGCTCTCGCTGGAATACGCGCGCGACTGCGCGAAGCTGATTTCGCTGGCTCACCTGGACGGCCTCCCGTTGACTGCCCGGTGGGTTGAAGCGGCGATTCGCGCCAAGGAGGCGAATGGAAATGACTGACACGACCCTTTCCCGAACCCGGACCCAAGTCAATTTGATCGGTCTGGAGAAGAACGACTACCGCGGCCTGCCCTCTACGCTCTGCCAGGGCTGCGGTCACAATTCCATCTCCAGCCAGATCATCGCCGCTTGCTACGAGCTGGATCTTCCCCCCGAAAGGATCGTGAAATTCAGCGGGATCGGCTGTTCGAGCAAGAGCCCGGCTTACTTCCTGGGCCGTTCCTTCGGTTTCAACGGGCTGCACGGCAGGATGCCGTCCTTGGCAACCGGCGCCTTATTCGGCGACCACACCCTGATCGGCATCGGGGTGAGCGGCGATGGAGATACGGCCAGCATCGGCATGGGACAGTTCAAGCATGTCGTGCGGCGCAATTTGCCCTTCGTCTACATCGTGGAAAACAACGGCGTGTATGGGCTGACCAAAGGCCAGTTCTCGGCGACGGCTGAGGCTGGACTGACCCTGAAAGGGTACGGCACCAACCCCTACATGCCCATCGACATCGCATGGGAGGCGATGGTTGGCAACGCTACCTTCGTCGCCCGGTCCTTCGCCGGCGATCCGCGGCAAGTTAAAGAGCTGATCAAAGCAGCCATCAGCCACCGCGGCATCGCCGTGCTGGACATCATCAGTCCCTGCGTCACGTTCAACAACACCGACGAATCGATGCACTCATACGCCTGGGGCAAGGACCACGAGGTCGCCATCCACGAGCTGTCCTTCGTCCCGCCGCGCGAAGATATCATGGTCGAGTACGAACCCGGGGAGGCGATCGACGTCACCCTGCATGATGGGTCGCGGATCATCTTGAAGAAGCTGGGGCGCGATTACGACCCGACCGACCGCGCCCGCGCCCTGGAGATCCTCGAAGAGGCGAACGCCAAGCAGGAGCTGATCACCGGGCTGATCTATATCGACACCAGGCAGCCCTCCCTGTTCGACCTCTATCATCTCACGGACACCCCCCTGAACCGCCTGAAGGAGAGCCAGATCCGCCCTCCGCGTGAGACGATCGACCGGGTCAATGCGATGATGTTCTAATCCTGGCGGAATTTCTGCCAGTAGCGTTGAATGCCCTGCGTGGACATCCAGGAGGGATTCGCCGCTTCGTAGATGTCCAGGACGCTCTCTGGGACGCCTTCGCCCAGAGAGCGTTCCCTTGTCCAGCGCAGGAATTCCGCGTTCAATTCCTCAAACGGCAGCCCTCGCGGCATGACCGCCTCCATCCAGGCTTCGACCTCGTCCATGGCTTTTTCCAGGGCTGCCAAGTGCCAGGCAGGGTCGTCGAACGCCCCAAAATGCGTCGGCGCGATACAAGCAAAGCGTTCTCGCTTCAGCTTTTCCAGGCTCTCTCGCCAGCTCTCCAGATGGAACTCCGGCGGCGGCATGGGCAGACGCAGGTGCCTGACCCCGGGCATGCGGATGCCCCCGATGTCTCCGCTGAAACAGACTTCATCGAACAGATAAGCAAAGTGGTGGCTGGCATGACCGGGTGTATCGATGGGGCGCAGCGCGAGACCCTCTACTTCAACCGGCTGGCAATCTTTTAAGACATTCAATCGCTCCGCGGGCACGGGCAAGAACTCCCCCCATAAGGAATCCATCGCCTCGCCGTAGATACGCCTGGCGCTGGCGAGCAGCTTTTCCGGCTGGATCAGGTGCGGCGCGCCGACCGGGTGGACGTGCACCCGGACGCCGCGGCGCGCCAGCCAGCCGGAAGCCCCGGCATGATCCAGGTGGATATGGGTGAGGAACAGGTCGGTGATGTCCGAGACGGAGAACCCCAGGTTTTCGATCCCGGCTTGAAGCGCCGCGACCGTCGATCCGGGACCGCACTCCACGAGGACGGCGCCTCTCCGGTGGGGGATGAGATATGACGCGATCGCGTGCTTCATCCCGAGGAATTGCAGGTCGATGGTGTGGATGTTTTTCAGGCTCATCGGAGACTCGAAGCATGGTGGATTGGTTGCCAGGTCTGACACCTGGGGGTCAAGTATACATTAAATGGATAGACCCTTGGTCGGATCATCCATCTTAAATAAAAAATCGCGCACAATTCGGAGTAACTTATCCGGATTATTGGGGTTATAATTTTGGTACTGACCCGAATTTAATGAATTCAGGAATTACGCAGTTCAGCGGGAAATTAGGGGGTGTTTGGGCGGGTGAAGCCCGCCCAAACACCCCCATCCTCTCCCCAACTGCGTAAGTTCTAGAAATTATGACCACGGCTTTCTTAAAGTCGAGATTCGTCAGCCATTGTCATTGCGAAACCGGCGTTCTTGGCCGGTTGAAGCAATCTTCCCTTCGATGTCGGGGATTGCTTCGGCAAAAACCGCCTCGCAATGACCGATTCCATGGACTTTAAGAAAACCCTGAATTTATGACTAAAGTCATCTTGACATTTGCGCCTGTTTGATTAAAATTTTTAATCGGCTTGCATAACTGAAAGGTTGTGCAGACTTTGACGTGAATATCCCAAAGGAGGTGTTATCGAAGAAGCCCTGCCCATCCCACCTGCCGTTTTCGGAAATCCTGCCGGGCGACCTCATTGCCTGACAGGTGGTTGTGTCGCAAACGCAGCCGGCAATTCAATATCACACATCTCGTTTGGAGGAATCAAAATGGCACTCGCACAGGTCGTTTACCAGATAACCTCCGACGCGGACTTCGCTTCCCGCATGCGGAGCGATCCGGAGCGCGCGTTGGAGGAGCGGGGGTGGTCGTTGAGCAAGGAGGAGCTGGCCTTCCTCGTCGCCGCCTTGCGGGGCAGGGTCGAGAGGAGCGAGATCCTCAGCCTGGTCGAGCGAAAAGGCTGGACCTGGCGGTGAGCCAAGGCGCATAATTGAAGAGCGAACTCATCGGCTCGATCACCCGGGCGATCGAGAAAGCCTGGGCCGAATCTGGCGCATGGGGCGATTTCGTCGAGACCATGCGCCAGGTTTTATCTCTGGCAGATGAGAGCGAATACTGCGATGCTCTAAGCCGCTGGCTGCCCCTGCCCGGCCTGTGCTGCCAGGCAGCCGGGGGAAATGCGGATTCAGCCCGAAGCGTCGCTGCAGCCTGGGCCTGCCTGCAGGCCGCCGCGCACGCCATGGACCAGGTGGAAGACGGGGACCCCCTCGACGGGTGGCTGCGAGGCCTGGAGGCCGGGGAGGTGATCAACGCGGCGAACGGGCTGGTCTTCACGGCCGCGCTGATCCTGCAGGACCTGCACCGGGACGAGCGCGCCCGGCAAGCCGCAGGGGATATCTGCAGCGATTTTTACCGAAGCCTCCTGCGCATGGCGAGCGGGCAGCACAGAGACCTGACGTGCGAGGCTCCCGACCTCCAGTTCTGGATGGAGATCGCCGAGGCGAAATCGGGCGCTTTCTTCCGGCTGGCCTGCCGGAGCGGCGCGCGCCTGGGCACAGAGGATCGAGCCAGGATCGAGGCGTACGGAGAATACGGCCACCACGTCGGCCTCCTCCTCCAGCTGCGCGACGACCTGGCCGACATGCGCCCGGGTCTGCTCGAGGGGAAGAGCCCGGCTGCCCTCCGCCGCTCTCTGGCGGTCGCTTACGCCTTCGACGTCCTTCCCGGACCGCAACGGGAGCGGTTATCGAGGGCATTGGATGAGTTGGGGATGGAAGCAATGGCGCCGACCCGTCTGGTGGAAATCCTGGACCAGAGCGGGGCCGGGCTGTACCTCAGAATGGAAATCCAGAGAATGCATCGGGCGGGGCTGGAGGCGCTGCAGCGCGCGGCGCCAGCCGGAGCGGCGGGGGATCAGCTGGTCGCGCTCTTAGATCAGCTCAGCGCGATTCAATAACACCGGCTTTCGAAGAAGCTGTCAACACAACCCCTGCGACCCTGACGGGAGTAACCCCTCCGCAGCGAGCTTGCCTTCGCCTGCGCTCAGGGCAGGTCCCCCGCTTGGCTCAGGATAGATCTGAGCGGGACGCAATCAGGTCCCGAGCTTGCGAGGGAGAAGGCGAAGAACGCCTCCGCCGCTCCGCTCAGGGTGCGCATGGAAATTCAACTGTAACATTGTCGAACTAAGCAGGTTCGGCAAGCTCTCGTTGGCGAATTCGTATATCTTGTCAACAGGTGAGACCGGTTCACCTTCGTCGATTCAACCCAAACCTGCCGACCGGGTTCTATGAATCCGGGCGCTGAATAGAAAAACGACGCAGCGTATCAGGCCGGATTCCCTACAATTGATAACAACTGGCTGATTTTTTCGTTTAATGAATTGAAGGATCGACGAACGAATCTGATCGCAAGACATGCATTTCTTCGTTCGATATTCTTTGACCGGTTTGTGTAGGTCCAGCCATCGAATGGAAAAATAGGGTTCAGCGCAGTGCCCGATTTTATGGTTTCACCCCGGTTCGTGGCCGTTGAAGATGCGCCAACGAGTTCCCGCCAGCCCACCTGCATGGGTCTCAGCCCGGCGGAGGCCGGATCTGGCGAACCTGTTGCTGTGAATTCATTCGCCAGAACCCGGAAAACATTTGTGCTGCCCTGTGTGGGGGTTTGGGCGCGGGTCCGCCGATCAGATTACAGATCTGTATGTTCGAGTTCGCAGGGGAAATTAGCACCGATGACCTATGCTACAATACAAACTGCAGGGGACACTGGAGGATGAGAACCTTGGTCAGCTCCTGGCGTTGGTGGATTCGAATTCCTTTCGTCATGGCGCTTTTTTCGTTCGTCTTTATTGGCTGGAGCGCTAAGACAGTTTTGACCTATCCCCATGATGGCATAACATATTTCAATGGTATCACAGGCAAAATCGGGGAGCTAGATTCTTTCGGTCTTGAAACGAATAGACTTCGAGAGGGGGATTTCATAATAAATGTTAATGGAGTACCATTCCAAAAGGCCCTACCATTTTACGCAAATAAAAAATTGGGGGATAAAGTTGAATTTGAAATCTTGAGAGATGGAGAATTACAAAAACTTGAAATAAAGCTTACTCACTTGCCATGGGAATCAATGGTATCTCTAGGGGTTATTGTCATAATTGCATTTGTATTCTGGTTGGTAGGAGCTGGAGTATTGGCATTCAAACCAGGAGATACTACATCAACCCTTTTCTTTCTTTTTAGTCAGGTATGCGCTACTTTATTAATGTCTGGACTAGTTTCCGCGGTAGGTCCTGAATGGACATCAAGGTCATTCAACTTTCTACTCTGGCTCGTTGGTCCTGTGATGGTCCATTTTCACACGTTTTTCCCTCAAATCATCCAATCGAGAGGCCGACGACCTTTTGAAATTGTTCTTTATGCGATTGCCCTGGCTGGTGGTTTGCCATATCTGGTTTTGGGAACGAACGTTATTCGCTCAAAGGAATTTGGAGAAAGTTTATTTACTTTAAGTTTATTGTATTTAGCGATTAATTTGATTAGCGTTTTCAGTCTGCTTATCCACGCTTACCGGCATGCCGGATCGCCGGGGGTGCGAGGGAAGATACGCATCGTGCTTCTGGGAGGCGGGTTGAGCCTGATACCGATCATCACGCTTTATATCCTCCCACAGGTATTATTTGAAAATCCATTAATCCCGTACAACATAGCTTTCCTATTCCTGGTGATCTTACCCCTGACATATGGCTATGCTATCATCCGCCACCGGCTGATCGAGATCGACCGGCACGTCAACCGCGGGGCGACGTTTATCTTCGTCTTTTCATTCCTGGGAGGTCTGTACGTCGTTCTATATTACGCGCTGGAGGTGTTCCATGCAACCGAAATCCTCTCCCAGGGGCTGACGACTTCGCTGCTCGTCCTGGTCCTGGCCAGGGTATTCCCCTCCCTTGCCCGCCGCGTCCAGCGGGTGGTGGACACCGCCTTCTACGGCGGGTGGTACGACTACCGCTCGGCGGTGAGCCAGATCTCGCAGGGGCTGGAGCAGATCACGGACCTCTCGGAGCTGGGCAAGACGATCAGCAGCCGCCTGGTCAAGATCCTCCAGCTGGAGGATGCCTGCGTGTTCCTCAAGGACCTCGAAGGCGGCTTCTCGGTGATCGAGGTGGCGCCGGCGCCAAAAGCCGGCGAGCCAGCGCGGCTGGACTTCACTCCCCTGCCCAGGAACAGCCTGTCTTACCTGCTCAACATCGGCGTCACCGGGCGCGCTGCGCTGCGGCGGGCGCTTTCCGAGGTGAAGCTCTCCCCGGAGGAACGCCAGCTGCTCGACAGCGACCAGGTGTATTTGTGGGTCCCGGTGATCGGGCACGGACAGGTGCTGGGGCTGATCGCTCTGGGCTCCAAGCTGGGAGGGGACGTGTTCAGCGGCGAGGACATGGACATCCTGCGCATCGTTTCCCACCAGATGGGGCCGCTGATCGAAAACATCCACCTGGTGACCCGGCTGCGGCAGTACGCCACTGAATTGGAGAAGCGAGTTGAGGAACGCACCGCCGAGCTGCACGCGGAAAAAGAACGCGTCGAAGGGGTGCTTTCCAGCGTCGGAGACGGCGTCTTCGTGACCGACCTGGATGGCAACCTCCTCACCATCAACCGGGCATTCGAAGAGCAGAGCAGTTATCTGGAGAGAGAAATCGTAGGACAGCCGATGTATGATTTCCTGGAGAACCCGGATGAGGTCGACAGGTTAGCTGAGATCCGTGAAGCGTTGAGAAGCGAGACCAGCTGGACCGGCGAGTTGTACGCGCACCGTAAGGGGGGCAGGCGGTACGACGTCAACCTGACCCTGGAACCTTTCCGGGACCAGGAGGGTGAGATCCTGGGCTATGTCGGGAGCCAGCGTGACATCACCCAGTACAAAGAGCTCGAACGGCTCAAGGATCAATTCATCCTTGAAGTCTCGCACGAGCTGCGCACGCCGGTCACCAACATGGGGCTGTTCGCCGAGCTCATGGAGCGCGGGAAGCCGGAGAAGAAGGCCGAGTACATGGCGATCTTGAAGTCGGAGATCAACCTGTTGATGAAGATGATCGAGGACATCCTGGATCTCTCCAGGCTGAAAGTGGGGAAATATAAGAAATCGGCCTTCACGAAGGTCGACCTCAACCTCGTCATCGACCAGGTCGTGGCGGCCCACCAGCCGCTGGCGCAGGAGAGCGGGCTGGAGCTGGACTTCTTCCCGGCGGAAGGCCTGCCGAGGATCACCGGCGACCAGAATCAGATCGCCCGGGTGATCAGCAACCTGCTCACGAACGCCATCCGCTATACGCCAAGCGGATATGTGCGCGTCCGCACATATCCGGAGGAGAACGGCGTCTGGATGGAGGTCGAGGACACCGGGATCGGGATCGATCCGGTGGATTTCCCGCACATCTTCGAGCGGTTCTACCGGGGGCAGAAGGTCAGCCAGTCGAAGATCATGGGATCCGGATTGGGGTTGGCGATCGTCAACGAGATCGTCGAGCTGCACGATGGTCGCGTCGACTTTGACAGCCGGTCAGGGGAGGGTTCGAGATTCCGGGTCTGGTTCCCGTTCGAAGTCCAGCTGGTTCCAACAACGGTTGGGAGATGAGCGGCGAGCGGATCCTGCTGGTTGAAGACAACGATGTCCTGCGGGAAGGGTTGAAATCCCTGCTCCTCCAGGAGGAGTACCTTGTTCTGGAAGCCGGCGATGGGCGGCAGGCGCTGGAAAGGATCAAGGAGGCTCCCCCGGACCTGATCCTGGCAGATATCGTCATGCCCGAAATGGACGGCTACGCCCTCTTCGAAGCCGTGCAATCCAGGACAGAGTGGCTGTCCATCCCGTTTATCTTCCTGACTGCCCGCCGGGAACGGAAATACATCCTGGCAGGAAAACGATTGGGAGCGGAAGACTACCTGATCAAGCCGATCTCTCCAGACGACCTGCTGACTGCCATCCGCTCCCGGCTGGGACGCAGCCGGCAGCTGCTGCTTGCTCAGCTGGAGGAATCCTATGAGACGAGTCTGATCATGCTGGCGAACGCCATCGAGGTCCGCGATCCCTACACGCGGGGCCACGTCGAGAGAGTGATGAATTATTCCCTGGCGATCGCGGAGGAGCAGAACTGGAACGGCGCGCGCTTAAAGGAGCTGCGTTTTGGCAGTATCCTCCACGACGTGGGGAAAATCCAGATCCCGGGGGAGATCCTGACGAAAACCGGCCCTCTGAACGAGGCGGAATGGGCCGAGATGCGCAAACACCCAGAGATCGGGGCGGAGCTGATCAAGGGCATCCATTACCTGGAATCGGCGATCCCGGTCATCCTCTACCACCACGAACGGTGGGATGGGAGCGGCTACCCATTTGGGCTGGCGGGCGACCAGGTGCCGGAAGCTGCCCGGATCGTGGCTGTCGCCGACTCTTTCGATGCCATGACGACGGTCCGCACGTATCGCCAGAAGAGTCTCCCGGCGGATGCGGTCGAGGAGATCGCCGCCGCGGCCGGGGAAAAGTACGATCCCAATGTGGTGGCTGCTATCACCCGCGCCTGGGAGAAAAAGCGGATCATCGAGATCTACCTGGCATTCCCCTAATTTGGATTCTTGTGGTAAAAATTATGGGGGAAAGGAAGAATCTGTGGAACGCGAAGAAGATCACCTCAGGCAAGAAACCCAAGGCAGCTCAACGCATCGAGTCGAAGAGAGCGAGCCGGTCTGGACCTTCCGCGGCCTGAGCCTCGGATCCGGCGAGTTTACGACCGCGATGGTGCACTTCTTCCGGGCTGAGATCAGCCGGGCGAACGTCTGGCGCCAGCGGCTGGATACCACGACCAATTGGGCGGTGGTGCTCACCGTGGCGGTGATCAGCGTGGCGTTCAGCGGGCCGACTGGCCATCACAGCGTGATCATCTTGAGCACGATCCTGATCACCCTGTTCTTGTTCATTGAAGCGCGCCGCTACCGGTACTACGAGCTGTGGAGTTCACGGGTGCGCCTGATGGAGACAGATTTCTACGCAGCGATGCTCGTGCCGCCTTTTCACCCCGATCCGGACTGGGCAGAGAGCCTGGCAGAGACCCTGCTCCAGCCGCAGTTTCCAATCACGATGTGGGAGGCCTTCGGTCGGCGGTTCCGCCGCAACTACATGTGGATCTACATCATCCTGGCGCTTTCGTGGTTCGCCAAGATCTGGTACCAGCCATTCGTGGCTCACTCCTGGACCCAGGTGCTGGAGCGCGCTCGGATCGGCGCCATCCCGGGGGAGGTCGTCTTGGGGATCGGGGTGTTGTTCAACGGGGCGTTGTTTTTGATCGGGGTCCTCACGCTTGGTCTGCAGGAGGCTTCCGGTGAGGTGCTCCCGCGCTATCTGAGCCCTCAGGAGATGAAGGCCGCTGAAGCAGCCGCAAGCGTAAACAAACTGCGCCCCTGGTTTCGGCGGAGCAGCCGGCGCCGGCAGCTGATGGCGCTGATCATCACCGATCGCGGGGCCGAAGTCGCCGATCAGATCCTGAAGGATATGCACCGAGGAGTGACCTCACTGCCCGGGAAAGGGATGTACACCGGGAAAGAGCACAATGTCCTGATGTGCGCCCTGACGGTGACAGAAGTGAAGCAGCTCAAGGCCCTCGTGAAGACCGTCGACCCGAAAGCATTCCTGATCGTCTCTCCTGTGCAGGAGATCCTGGGCGGCGGATTCGCGCCCCTCGCCGAAGAAGAAGGCTCTCCAAAGAATCGTTAAATTCGATGATGCTCAATCTTTAGCAGACTTCTGCAACCCATCCTACTCGCCGCTGCCTTCCAGCCAGGTGTCCATGTATCCTGGTTTTTCGAGTTCCAGGGCGGCCAGCGCAACGTTCAGCGGGTGGAATGTGTCGACCATGACGGCCAGTTCATCCGTCCGCTGCCTCCCGATGGATGCCTCGGTCGCCCCGGGTTGGGGACCGTGCGGCAGGCCGCTCGGGTGGAGGGTAATATCGAACTGGTCGATCCCGCGGCGCGACATGAAGTCCCCTTCCGCGTAGTAGATCACCTCATCAGAGTTGACGTTCGAGTGGTTATACGGGGCGGGGATGGCTTGAGGGTGGTAATCGAACAGGCGCGGGACAAAGGAGCATACGACGAAATTCTGTCCCTGGAAGGTCTGGTGGACTGGCGGCGGCTGGTGGAGGCTGCCGGTGATGGGTTCGAAATCGTGGATGCTGAACGTCCAGGGATACAGATAGCCGTCCCATCCGACGACGTCCAGCGGGTGGTGGTCAAGGATGTGGCGGGAGATCCGGTCGCGCACCTTGACGCGCACTTCGAACTCGCCGCGTTCCACGTGCGTCTCGAGCTTCTCGGGCGGACGGAGGTCCCGCTCGCTGTAGGGGGAGTGCTCCAGCAGCTGCCCGTAGCGGTTCCGGTAGCGGTTGGGTGGTTCGATCTGCGAGGGGGCTTCGATGACGAGAAACCGCGCCTGCGAATCGTTCAGCTGCATGCGCCAGGTGGTCCCATACGGGATGACCAGATAGTCTCCTGGGGAGAATCTGAGGCTCCCAAACTGGGTTTCCAGGGTGCCAGCCCCAAAATGTGTGAACCACACCTCGTACGCCTGGGCGTTTCGATAGTAGTAATCCATGCTCCTGGTGGGGAGGCTCAAGCCGAGCGTAACGTCTTTGTTGCCGAGCAGGATCCGCCGCGCGGCGACGGGATCGCCACCCGCCGGCATGTCGGCGGTGCGGAAGGCGCGGTGGCGCAGCGGCCCGAAATCGGTGTATTCGATCTGCGCCGGACCCAGGTCTTCCACCCTTTTCACCCGTGGAGGAAGAAAATAGTGGTACAGAATGGACTGCAGCCCCGAGAACCCTTCCAGTCCCATGACCTCTTCGCGGAAAAGGCCGCCATCCGATTTGCGGAACTGCGTGTGTCGTTTGTGGGGGACCTGACCCATTGAATAGTAATAAGGCATACGCGTCTCCAGTTGTACGAGTCTGGTAGTAGCGGATAGAGATTTACCGGTTCAGAAGCTGCTCCCGCTGAAGGGATTACAGGCTTCTGGCAACGCCTGTGCGGGTGAAGGCTGCATGCGCGGCGCCATTGGACGGTGAGCGTTTGCCCCGGCGTTCATGCTGCCTGGACGCCCTCCGCCCGAGGTTTCTGCCTGGAAGGCAATGCAACCCGGTTGGAGAGGACGCCCAGGCGCTCGACCTCCAGTTCGACCTGGTCACCCGGCTGCAGCCAGGGTCCTTCCCCGCGGGTGATTTCGAGCAGACAGCCGCTCCCTACAGTGCCGGATCCGATCACCTCCCCCGGCAGGAGGTAGGTCTCGGCGGAAGCGCGGGCGATCATGTCTCCGAAAGAATAATGGATGTCCTTCAAGTTGCCGCGCGACCGCTCCACGCCGTTGACCCTGGCGACCATTTCGAGATCGTACACTCCCGGACGTCCAGCGGCGCGGTCCGCCAGCTCGTCGGGCGTGACGACCCAGGGACCCAGCGACGACGCGAAATCCTTGCCTTTCGCCGGTCCCAGACCAACGCGCATTTCCAGCTTCTGCACGTCCCGGGCGGACCAGTCGTTGAGGATGGTGTATCCGAAGATGTGGTCTTCGGCTTTCTGAGGGGGGATGTCGAGGCCGGCTTTTCCGATGATGCAGGCGATCTCCAATTCGTAGTCCAGAGCCTGCGTGTACGCAGGGTAAGGCACCAGGCTGTCCGGATTAAAAATCGTGTTCGGATTCGAGTAGTAGAAGACCGGAAACTGGTACCACTCCTCGGGGACCTCCCTGCCGCGAATCGAATAAGCGTTTTTCACGTGCGCCTCGAAAGCGTAGAAATCACGCAGGCTCACCAGGCGGGGAAAAGGCGACTGAATGATCACCTGGTCCGTTGTGTAGCCGACCGGGAGGCGGTTGGCTCCTTTTAAGTGGATTGGATCTTCCCCCTCCAGCGCCTCGATCAGGCGCCGGGCGTAATCCCACGCGGCAGGGCCGGCGAAGACCAGCTCCATGAGCGACCCCGGCAGCGGTTCGGCAGGGACCCCGCGCGCTCCCTGCGCCCAGGTCCTGGCCTGCGCGAGGTCGACCACAGCCTGGCCAGCCATCGCTCCGAGGCGGTGCTCAGCGGGGTTAGAGGGAAAAGAAAAGGTGAGGTACTTCATCGCGGTTATAGATTTCCCCGGCGCTCCTGTTCCAGTTCGATCGCCTCGAACAGGGCCTTGAAGTTTCCTTTACCAAAGCCGCGGCTGCCCTGGCGCTGGATGACTTCGATGAAAGCTGTGGGGCGATCCTGGATGGGGCGCGAGAAGACCTGGAGCAGATATCCTTCGTCGTCGCGGTCCACGAGGATTCCCAATTCCCGGATCGCATCCAGCGATTCCTTGATCTCGCCCACCCGTCCGGGGAGGATGTCGTAGTAGGCATCCGGGACGCGGAGGAACTCGATGCCGCGCGCCTTCAGGCTGCTCACGGTGGCGATGATGTCACCGGTCGCCATCGCGATGTGCTGCACGCCAGGAGTCAGGTAGTAGTCCAGGTACTCCTCGATCTGGCTCTTGCGCTTGCCTTCGGCAGGCTCGTTGATCGGGAATTTGACGCGCCCGTTCCCGTTTTGCATCACTTTGGACATCAGGGCGGAATATTCGGTGGAGATGTCCTTGTCGTCGAAATGGAGCAGCTGGCGGAATCCCATCACCTGGTGGTAAAAGTTCACCCAATGGTTCATCTTCCCCAGCTGGACGTTCCCGACGATGTGGTCGATCGCGGCCAGTCCGGTGGATTCGGCTTCGAGCTCGAGTGGTTGATAGGTGGGGGCAAAAGGCCCACCGTACGCCGACCGATCGACGAAGACGTGCAGGACTTCTCCGTAGGTCCGGATGGCAGCTGTCCGGAAAGCGCCGAACTCGTCGACTTCTTCCCGGGGCGTCCAGGCAGGCGCCGCTCCGCGCGAGACAGTCTCCCGGTAGGCGCGTTCGACATCGTCCACTTCCAGGGCGATGACTTTCACGCCATCGCCGTGCAGCAGGTGGTGGGCAGCCATCTCTTCGCTTGGACCGTAAGGGGCCGAGACGACGAAACGCACCTTCCCTGATTCGAGGGCATAGGATGCGAAGCGGCGGTTGCCGGTCTCCAAGCCCGAATAGGCGACGGGCTTGAATCCAAACCCTTTCCACCAGTAATACATAGCGTGCCTGGCATTCCCCACCCAAAAGTGGACGTGGTCGATGCTTCGAATTTGAAGGAAATCAGCTTCCTCGGTGATGGGACGAGATTTTTCTTCAACAATTGTCATGGTCATCGGATACCTCCTTGGCGCTCATGGCGGCGTCCTCGCCGCCCAAAACCACCAATTTCCTCTTTTCTCCGCCCCCTGGGGGGCAGGGCCAGGGGTGGGGGGTTCTCGAACACTCTTAAGAATACCTTCATGCACCTTCTTTCGCCTCTTCAGCATAAGGTGCTCCAACCGAAAAGTGTCAGGTAGCCAGTAAGTAATATCACTCGCCCCTTCTCCAATCGCTGGCCTCATCGAGCGCTTTCTTCTCATCGGGGGTCAACCGCAGTCCGGCCGCCCCGAGGTTATCCTTGAGCTGCTCTGTGGTGCGCGGCCCAATGATGGGGCTGGTGATGAGCGGGTTGCTGAGCAGCCAGGCCAGAGCGATTTGTGACAGAGAAAGCCCATCTCTCTCCCTGGTGAGGAGATCCATTTTATCCAGCAACGCCCAATTCCGGTCGTTGAAATACCTTTGCGCGCCGCGCAGCCGGGCGCTGGACACTGCTTCCCCGTCTTTGCGGTATTTTCCCGTCAGGAATCCCGCCACCAGCGGGCTGTATGGGATCACTCCCAGGTTGTAGGCCTGGCAGACTTCGGAGATCTCCTGCTCGAATTCCGCCCGGTGAACCAGGTTGTAATGCGGCTGGACGGACTCGAACCTGGCCAGGTTGTGCCTGTCAGACGCCCACAGGGACTGCATCAGCCGCCAGGCAGGGTAGTTCGAACAGCCGATGTACCGGACCTTCCCATGGTGGATCAGATCGTCAAAGACGGAGAGGGTCTCTTCGATCGGCGTTTTTTCGTCGTAGTAATGGGTCTGGTACAGGTCGATGTAGTCTGTCTGCAGCCGCCGGAGCGATCCCTCGACAGCCTGCAGGATGTGCGCCCGCGAAAGGCCTTCGTCGTTTGGACCATTGCCCATCGCGCCGCGGACCTTTGTGGCGATGATCACCCGATCGCGCGGGACCTTGTTCTTCTTCAGCCATTCGCCAATGATCGACTCTGCCACGCCCCCCGGGTTGTTCGGCGCCCACCGAGAATAGATATCCGCCGTGTCGATGAAATTGATCCCGGCCTCGTACGCGGCGGAGAGGATTTCGAACGAGGCTGTTCTGTTCGCGGTCCAGCCGAACTGCATACTGCCCAGGCAGAGTTCGGAGACTTTTAGCCCGGTCCGCCCAAGGTTACGGTACTCCACTCCGGCCTCCATCTCCCAACAGCCCCTTGTAGTGAGCCAGGAGGACGCCCAGCTGCAGCGAACCATCGATGAATTCCCCGCACCTGATCCTCTTCAAGACCTCGGAGACCGGCAGGCAGACGACGTCCAGTTCTTCCCCCGCATCCAGGCGTTGCCGCGTGAGCGCCAGGTCTCGGGCAAAGAAAAGGTTCGTATGGTCGGAAAGGACCTGGGTTTCAACGACTCTTGGAAGAGCCATACTCTGTCTCTAATCGACCACTTCGGTGATCTCTCCGCTCAGCAGGGTGACCAGCCCGCCGGCGAACGAGTTCAGGTTCTCTCCAGCCGCAGCCATCTCGGGGCTCTTCATGCCGGCTTTCAAGGCGTCCAGACTTTCGAATTCCATCTCAGCCATCAGATAGTAGCCCTCGCCCATGTACGTGCGGGTGAACTTTGTCAGGGTGGTCTTCTTCAATCCGGGGACTTTCGCGATCAACGGCAGATGCGTGTTGAAATATGCCTGGTCGAAGGCAGCTGGATCGGCGGGCCGCTTGTACAAGGCGACGAGTTTCATGGGTATTATTCTCCTGAATTATAGTGGTTTGAACCGTTCGAACGGCTGCCGGCAGCGGTTGCAGAAGTAAATCGCCCGGCAGAGAGTTGGGCCGAAGTCGTTCTTCAGTTCCGTGTCTTGTGAGTTGCAGTACGGGCAGGGGACAGCGGCGGCCAGGGCAGCTTCCAGATGGCCGGCGTGGCGGGGAGGCGGGGACAGGCCGAAACCCCTCAATTTCTCACGACCCGAATCGGTGATCCAGTCGCTTGTCCAGGGTGGGGAGGCAGTCAGGCGCACGTCGACTTCTTCCCAGCCTGCCTCCTGCAGGCGCTCGGCGATCTCGTTGCGCATGACCTCCAGCGCCGGGCACCCGCTGAAAGTGGGGGTCATGGTGACGATGGCGCGCTTCCCACGGGCGGCAACTCCCCGGATCAGGCCCATCTCCACCACGGAGACGACCGGGATCTCCGGGTCTTGGACCTGCTCCAGGATCTTCCAGATTCTGCCTGCTGCCATGGCTCACCAGCTCGCTTCAGGGTCCAACCGGGCGACGGACTGCATCTCATCCACCAGGACATTCAGGTAGGGTGTGTGCTGGTCGCGAGGGATCCGCTTGCCGGATGCGTCCGCGGGGACTTTCAGCTGGCACTTCTCGAGGAATTCGGCGGCTGCCTCGCTCCAGGCTTCCTGCAGATAACCGGCGGATGGGACGTACCCTGAGTATACCAAAACGTCGTCGACCTCCGGTCCGCTGAACAACTGGAAGGCCAGGGGCCAGGCTCGATCCAGGGCTTCCTGCATGCGGCGGTGGCTTTCCTCGGTGCCCAGCCCCAGCCGGCGGACCCAGGCGCTCGTGTGCCGGTGGTGGTAGAACTCCTCCCGGCTGATTTTCTGCGCGGCCTCCGACAGCGGCTCGTACGCGCTTTCCGCGAGCCTGTGCAGCCTCACCATCTCATAGAGGTCGAACAGGTACTGGCGGAGCATGCTGAACGCCCAGTCGCCGTTGGGGAGTTCGAGCAGAGTCGCGTTGCGAAAATCCTGCGCCTCCCGCTGGAAGACCAGCCGGTCTGGGTAGCTGTCCCGGTTTTCCCGACGAAGATCGGCAAGCAGCGTGTACCAGATCGCGGCGTGACCGATCTCGTCCAATGCCAGGTTTGCGAAGGCGATGTCCTCTTCGAGCAGGGGAGCGTGCCCGCACCACTCCGAATTCCGGTGGCCCAGGATGAGTTCGTCGTCACCAGATGCCAGCAAGTATCTGCAGAGCGATTCTCTTGCCTTGTTCTCCATCATCGGTCGGATTTCACCCAGCTGTTCCTGTTTGCTTAGGACGCTCTTGGACCCTGTTCTCAGGTCCCCGCCTTTCTCAGCTGCCCTGCTCACCGTCCGGCACCCAGTCCCCGGGGCTCTTTTTGGAGCGATCGCATGGCTGTCAGGGTATGGAAGTCGGTTGACTGCCGGAACAGTTTTTCCCGCGCCGGTGCGAACATGCTCTCTGTATCTTCCGGCGCGCTGCGGGTAATATCACGGGCGGGCACGACCCACCAGGTGAAGGCTTTCACCCGGTTGAAATTCTCTAATGCAGCCCGCAGCGCAGCTTTCGGCGAGGCGGCAAGCACTTCGCCCAGCATCACCTGGCTGCCGGCTGATTTCTGCTTGGCGAATACGATATAGGATTCCTCGATCTGCCCTCCGGCCTCGTCTGGGTCATCTCGCCCTCCCTGCGCAGCAAGTTCCTGATCGGTACGGGCGTAGATCGAAGTCACAGGGGTTACCCACAGACCGCTGCATTCCGGGCGGCGGACGAACACATCCCGGGCGTTCAGCAGCGCCAGCTCGGCGTCGGGGGCGTGCACGGAGCCGACGTCTTGAAATGGGGAATCCGGCGTTTCCTGGAGGAAGACCTGGAAGCGTGGGAGCTGCGTATCGGTCATACCCATCAGCCCATCGCTAGATGCTTCTTGCTGAATTCTGCGAGCGCTTCCCGCACCCAGGCGCCTTCCACGTGCGCGGTCAGCCGAGTCTGCATGCGTTCCTGGTTGCAGGGACCGTTGCCGTTGATCACGCGCCAGAATTCGTCCCAGTCGATCGCCCCGATCTGCCAGTTGCCGGATTCTGGATCGAAGCGCAGGTCCGGGTCCGGGACAGTCAGCTGGAGCGCGTGCAGCTCCGGCGCGATCTGGTTCACGAAGGTCTGCCGCAGCTCGTCGTTCGTGCGGGTCTTGATGCCCCAGCGCTTCAGGACTGGCGTGTTTGGGGAATCGCTGTCGTGCGGACCGAACATCATCAAGGTAGGCCACCACCAGCGGTTGATCGCGTCCTGGACCATTGCCTTCTGCCGGGGAGTTCCCCGCGCCATCCGGATGACGATGTCCTGGCCCTGTTTCTTGTGGAAATTCTCCTCCGCGCAGATGCGCACCATCGCCCGGGCGTAGGGACCATAGGAGCAGCGCGCCAGCATGGTCTGGTTCAGGATCGCGGCGAAGTCGACCAGGTAGCCGATCACGCCCACGTCGGCCCAGGTCAGGGTCGGGTAGTTAAAGATATTGGAATACTTTGCCCGCCTGGACAGCAGCGCCGCGATCATCTCCTCGCGGGAGACGCCCAGAGTCTCGGCCGCATGGTAGAGGTACTGCCCATGACCTGCCTCGTCCTGGACTTTCGCCAGCAGGATCATCTTCCGACGCAGGGAAGGCGCGCGCGTGATCCACGCGCCTTCCGGCAGCATGCCGACGATCTCGCTGTGGGCGTGCTGGGATATCATGCGCACCAGCTGCCGGCGGTACTCCTCCGGCATCCAGTCGCCAGGCTCGATCTTCTCCCCGCGGGCGATCCGGGCCTCAAATACAGCCAGTTGAGATTCGTTCTCTTCCATAAATTTAATCAATTAAGCACGAAATCAGATCCCTACCCAGACTGTCTTCACCTGGGTATACAGCTCGATGGCGTCCTTGCCCATCTCGCGGCCGAAGCCGCTCTGCTTGTACCCTCCGAAGGGCGCGGCTGGGTCGAAAGCCCCGTAGCCGTTAATCCACACCGTTCCCGCTTTGACGGCGCGCGCAAAGCGGTGCGCGGTGCTCAGGTCCCTGGTCCAGACGCCGGCAGCCAGCCCGTACCGCGTGGCGTTGGCGCGGTCCACCAGTTCGTCGAAATCGGCAAAGGGAGTGACGGCAGCCACCGGACCGAAGATCTCTTCCTGGACGAGGGAGAGACTTTCGTCATCGTAGGCGAACACCGTCGGGGAGATAAAATAGCCTCTTGCGAGGTCTCCCCCCAATCGTTCACCGCCGGCGATCAGCTGTGCTCCTTCCGCCTGACCGCGCTCGATGTAGCCCAGCACACGGGAAAGCTGGTTCTCTGAAACCAGCGGACCGATGTGCACCTTCGGGGTGAAGCCGCTCCCCACGCGCACGTTTTGGGCTTCGTTTGCGAAGCCCTCGAGAACCTGCTCATACACAGGTCTTTCGACGAACAGGCGTGAACCGGCGACGCATTCCTGTCCGGCTGTGCTGAAGACAGCCCACAGCGAGCCTTTTATTGCCTTGGACAGGTCGGCGTCGGCGAAGATCACGTTCGGGGATTTCCCGCCCAGCTCCAGGCTGACGCGCTTCAGGTTGCTTTCCGCCGAAGCGGCCATGATTTTTCTGCCCACCTCGGTCGATCCGGTGAAGGCGATCTTATCGACCCCCATGTGGCGCGTGAGCGCGGCCCCCGTCGGCTCTCCCGGGCCGGTCAGGATGTTGACCACTCCGTCTGGAAATCCGGCCGACTGAATCAGCTCTCCTAGGCGTATGGCCGTCAGCGGGGTTTCCTCGGCCGGCTTCAGGATGACGGTGTTGCCGCAGGCCAGCGCTGGGGCCAGCTTCCAGGCGCACATCAGCAGCGGGAAGTTCCAGGGAATGATCAGCCCGACGACGCCGACCGGCTCACGGAGCGTGTACACGAACTGGTTCGCAGCGGCGACCGGGATGGTCGTCCCTTCGATTTTCGTCGTCCATCCGGCGTAATAGCGGAAGTGCCGGGAAGCTGCGGGCAGGTCGCCGCGGCGGGAGATGCGGATGGGCTTGCCGTTATCGAGGGTCTCCAGTTCAGCCAGCTCGTCGGCGTGCTGGTCGATCAGGTCGGCCAGTTTCCAGAGCAGCTCGCCTCTCTCGGCGGCGCTCATCGTCGCCCACGGACCGTTTTCGAAGGCTGCCCGGGCTGCATCGACAGCCTGGTCGACGTCTTTCTCGCCAGCCATGGCGACCTGGGCCAGCTCCTCCCCCGTGGCGGGGTCCACGGTGGGGAAGGCGGCGCCGTCGGACGCCTCCTGCCACTGCCCACCGATGAACAGTTTCTTGGGACCGGATTGCAGGAAGGTGAGCGTACCTTCCTGGAGGGTGACTTCAGGGGGTAGTTTGAGTATCATCGAGCCAGTCTCCATCTGGCGGCGCGCCAGCCAGCCATTCGGGGAATCTGTCCTCAGCCCAGCGACGGCGGATCTCCTGGTAATCCGGCGTCCGTTTTTCTGCGAAGGCCCTGACGCCCTCCCAAGTCTCCGGGCTGAGGTTGTGGATGGCGAGCCAGTCGCGTCCGTGGCCGATCGTGAGGTGCCAGGACAGGTCCCGCCAGAAATTGAGCTGCTGCTTCGTGTAGCGGGTCTTCTCCGGGAACTTGGCGAGGAGCCGGGTAGCGATCTCGTTGACCTTGGCATCCAGTTCTGCGCGCGGGACGACCCAGTTCACCAGCCCCCAGTCGAGGGCTTTGTGGGCCGGGATCTCCTCGTTCAAGAGAAGGATCTCCCGCGCCCGCCGGTCCCCGACGATCAGAGGGAGGAACTGTGTGGCGCCCGCCAGGGCTACGCTGCCGCGGCTCGTGCCGACCTGCCGGATGTAGATGTCATCGGCAGCCACAGCCAGGTCGCAGCTCAGGTTGAATTCGTTGCCTCCGCCGACCACGATGCCGTTCAGCCGGGCGATGGTCGGCTTGCCGAGGTTGCGCAGACGCTCGTGGACTTCGATGAAATCGCCCATCCACTTCCAGTAATCCCGCGGGCGCTTCAAGAACTGCTGCTGTTCGTCGAGGTCCGCCCCGGTGCAAAAGGCGCGGTCGCCAGCGCCGGTGAGCACGACGACCCCGATTTCATCGTCCCAGCTGGCGTCTTTCAAAGCTGCGTTCAATTCTTCGAGCACACCATGATTGACCGCGTTGAGTACCTCCGGGCGGTTGATGGTGAGGGTGGCGCGTTGTTCAGCTTTTTCATATTGAACGAATTGGAAATTGAAGGCAGCCGGGTCTCTTCCTGTGAATTTTCTCCCGCTCAATCCGACACTCTCCTGATGCCCGGATAGGACCTGGATTCACCTCCAGGCCGCCTGAATCTTGTTTTCCTGCTCAAGAACAGGCTTAATCCAGACAGGCTCGATGGAATTTGTCTAATTATAACCTTCTTTGGTTAAGGGTAGATGAAGGGCGCCGACCGCATAGGGCAATCGCATTCGAAGATTCTTTCAACCCTCACCTCGGTCTATACAGCCGGGGAACGGGAAATAAAGGGTTGGAGGGTTCGGCTGGCGGCAGAGCCGCCAGCCGAACCCTCCAAATTCATTGATCCCCCCTTCCCGGCGAGGGAAGGGGGTTTAAAACCAGATGGTGGAGGTTCAGCCTCCACCGTCTGGTCTTGCAGAAGCGCCGAATCTCATTGATCCGACTGGCTGGTTGTTTACGCCTTCACGGCAGCGCGGGCAGCGTCCAGAGCTGCCTGCATCTGTGCCAGGTGGGACTGGAAGTGATAGGGATCCTCGATCGCGCCGTACGCCAGACGCCAGTAGGTACCTTTCCGGGCGATGAAATTCTCCGGAAGGCGGGCGAAAAGTTCCACTGTCTCAGCACTCGCTCTCTTATACTCTTCGAAGAGGTCTTCCACGGTGGGGTATATCGCCACCGTGGCTTCGATCTGGGCGTTGACATTGTCGCCGTAATCGTCCTGGTGGCGTTCGAAGCCGGTGATCAGTTCAGCGGTATAGAGCTGGTATCCCCGCTCGCCGTGGATAAGGTGCGCCAGGTTCTCTTTGATGTTCCATTCTTCGGGAGCGGGTTTGAAAGAAGCCTCCTCGTCGCTCACCCCTTGCAGGAATTTCTTCAATTGTTCCTGGATCTGTGCGTTGATCTGGCTGACTCTCTCAGCGAGCTCTTTCGCCGTCCAGGGGATCTCCGGCATCGGTCGGCGGGAAAGCTCCATCGTGATAATCTTTTTGTCAGGACCGCGGTAGAAAACCACTTCGATCTTGTTCCCGGCGCGCTGGTGCTGCAGGGCGTTCGTCAGGTCGTCGAACCGGGCGATCGGCCTGCCAGCCAGACTGATGATGACGTCATTGCTCTGCAGGCCGGCCGCCTGTGCTCCCATCCCCTCCACGACGCCGTCGAGGCGAATCCCCTCCGTGACCGGCACGTCGAGCTTCCTGGCGCGCTCTTCGTTGAACTCGCCGATCGTGATCCCAAGCATCGGTCGGAGGACGAATCGCAGGTCTTCGCCTGTTTCCAGCACAGAGGCCAGGTTCTCCAGGCCCATCTTCCACCCCTTTTCGATCTCCTGGATGACTTTCGACCACTCCTCGCCCGTGCCGATGCCTGAGTGTTCGACGACGACCAGGGTGCCTCCTTCCTGCGGGGATAAGGATACCTGGACCAGTGTCGGGCCTGGTTCACCCCGACCCTGCCAGGTGAAGGTGATTTTCTCCTTCGGTTTTAATTCGGTGTATTCACCGCAGGTGTAATAGCCGCTCAGCCACCACAGGTACAGCCTCCCGCCCGGCCGCGGGTCGACAGTGGCAACTGAGCACAGCCACTCGCGCAGGTTCGTGGCGTTTGTGAAGGCGCGGTAGGCTTCTTCCTGGTTAGCCTTAACGCTCTGGCTGAATGACAGGGTTTGAGTGTTCATT
>Ga0073934_10004362_pt1 | contig 23738 bp, 19 predicted proteins | sample LarsenN4metaG_FD_76834 | JGI IMG/M metagenome (GOLD analysis project Ga0073934, IMG submission 76834) | Hot spring sediment bacterial and archeal communities from British Columbia, Canada, to study Microbial Dark Matter (Phase II) - Larsen... ... | reverse complement strand
TGCGTGCCCTGCAACGGTGCGGTTTTCGAGGGGGAGCTTGCTCCCCCGTTTTTTTGCCACGCCGCGCGGCGGCAGGGCCGAAAAGCACGACGCCACGCCGAAGCCTCGGCGTGGCGTCAGGATGAGGCAGTGCTCAGCGTGCGGCTGGCGGGGTGTCGTCGTCGCTGGTGTCGTCGTCGTCCATCAGGATGCGGTGCGCCGGGCCTTCCAGATCGTCGAACTGGCCGGAGCGGGTCGACCACCAGAACAGCACGCCGATGAAAAACACCAGCACGATGCTCATCGGTATCAGCAAATACAGGCTTTCCATCATTTATCCCGTTTGATCAGACGCAGGGCGTTGCCCACTACCAGCAAGGAGCTGAGCGCCATGCCGAGGCTGGCCAGCCATGGTGTGACCCAGCCGGCGATGGCCAGTGGCAGCGCCAGCAGATTATACAGCGCCGCCCACCACAGGTTCTGGCGGATGATGTGCATGGTGCGCTGCGCCAGTGTCAGCGTCGCCGGCAGCCGCCCCAGCTCGTCGTGGATCAGGATCAGGTCGCCGCTGGCACGGGCGACATCGGTGCCGCCGCCCATCGCCAGCGACACGTCGGCGCGCGCCAGCACCGGCGCGTCGTTGACGCCGTCGCCGATCATCAGCACGCGGCGGCCCTGTTGCTGCAGCTGGCTGACGTAGGCCAGCTTGTCTTCCGGCGTTGCCGCGGCACGGGCGTGATCCAGGCCAAGGTTGGCCGCAAGGTGTTCGACCGTCGGTGCGGCGTCGCCGGACAGCAGGTGCAGGGTCAGGCCGCGTTGCTGCAGCTGTTGCACCACGGCAGCGGCCTCGGCGCGCGGCTGGTCGCCGATGGCGAACAACGCAACGATCTCGTCGTCGTGGCCCAGCGCGATGCAGGTCGCCGCCGCCGGCCAGTCAGCCGGGATAATTGGTACGCGACTGCTGACGAATTCCGGCCGCCCCAGACGCCAGACGGTGTCCTGTAGGCGGGCGGTGATGCCCTGGCCGGGAGTGTTGACCACGTCGCCGAGCGCCGGCAGCGGCGCCTCGTTGGCGGCCAGCAGTGCCCGCGCGATCGGGTGCTCGGAGCCGGATTCCATCGCCGCCGCCAGTGCCAGCGCCGTGCTGTTGTCGAGTGTGTCGAAGGTCTGCAGTTGCAATAGCTGCATGCGACCGTGGGTGAGGGTGCCGGTCTTGTCGAACACCACGTCGGTGATCTTGCTCAGCGTTTCCAGCGCATGGCCGCGCGCGGTGAGCACGCCCAGCTGCGCCAGGTGGCCGGTGGCGGCGGTGAGTGCCGCCGGTGTTGCCAGCGACAGCGCGCAGGGGCAGGAGATCACCAGCACCGCGACGGTGATCCACAGCGCGCGTGCCGGTTCGTACCAGTACCAGCCGGCAAAGGTGGCCAGCGCCACCAGCAGCAGCGCGGCGACAAACACGCTGGCGAAACGGTCGGCCAGCAGCGCCAGCCGAGGTTTTTCCGTCAGTGCCTGGTCCAGCAGCCGCACGATGCCGGCCAGGCGGGTGCCCTGGCCGATGCGGTTGACCTCGATCACCAGCGGGCTGGCGCTGTTGACGCTGCCGGCGACCACTTCCTCGCCGCTGCGGCGCGCGACCGGCAGGCTCTCGCCGCTGAGCAGCGATTCGTCGATGCTGGACTGGCCGTCGCGGATGATGCCGTCGGCGGGGATGGTTTCGCCGGGCTTGACCAGCAGCAGGTCGCCCAGCGCAAGGTTGGCCGCAGCCACCTCGCTGCTGTCGCGTGAGGCCGGCCAGTTGTCGAGGCGGTGGGCGAAGGCCGGCAGCAGTTTGACCAGCCGTTCGGTCGCCTCGCCGGTCTTGCGCCGCGCCATGCCTTCCAGGTAGCGCCCGCCCAGCAGCAGGAACACGAACATCGATACCGAGTCGAAGTAGATGCCGTGTTCGATGCGGTTGATCAGCGCCCAGAAGCTGGCGAAGAAGGCGGTGAGGATGCCGATGGTGACCGGGGTGTCCATGCCGGCGTGGCGTGTTTTCAGGTCGCGCCAGGTGGCGCGGTAGAACGGAATGGCGGAGTAGATCACCACCGGCACGGTCAGCACGAAGCTGGCCCAGTGCAGCAGCCACAGGTATTGCGCCTCGATCTCGCCGTCCGGCGCCATGTACACCGGCACCGCATACATCATCACCTGCATCATCGACAGCCCGGCGACCCACAAGCGGTTCAGCGCCTGCTTGCGTTCCTTCTGGTGCAGCGCCTCCTGGCGCGAGGCATCGTAGGGATGGGCGCGGTAGCCGATGGCGGCGATGGCCTCCAGGATGGCAGACAGCTGCAGCCGGCTGTTGTCCCAGCGTACGCGGGCGCGGTGGGTGGCGTAGTTGATGTCCACCGTCAGCACGCCGGGCAGGCGGCGCAGTTGCTGCTCGTTGAGCCAGACACAGGCGGCGCAGGTAATGCCTTCCAGCATCAGCGCCGCTTCGCGGATCTGCTCGCTTTCGAGGTGGACAAAGCTTTTCTGCAGTTCGTCGTTATCGTACAGCTGCATCTGTTGCAGCAGCTCGGCCGGCAGCGCCTCGGCCGGGCGGCCGCCTTCGGTGCGGTGCTGGTAGTAGTCGTCCAGTCCGGCATCGATGATGGTCTGCGCCACGGCCTGGCAGCCGGCGCAGCAGGTGTGCTGCTGGAGTTGACGGTAACGGACGGGGTAGTCGGCATCGGCGGGGACGGGAAGCCCGCAGTGGAAACAGGGTGCGCTCATGGCGTGCTATTGTAATGCAAGTGCACATGCTTAGCTTGCGGAGGGTCAATGATGTCTATGCAGGCCGTGATTCAACAGGCCCCGGGCGGGGTGGAAACGCTGGAACTGGCGTTGATCGAAAAACCGCAGCCGCAGCCGGGCCAGCTGCGGGTCAGGGTGTTGGCCGCCGGGGTGAACCGGGCGGATCTGGTGCAGCGCGAAGGGCATTATCCGCCGCCGCCGGGCGCGTCGCCGCTGCTGGGGCTGGAGGTGGCCGGCATTGTCGATGCCGTCAACGGCCCGTCGCGTTTTCAGCAGGGCGATGCCGTGTTCGGGCTGGTGGCGGGCGGCGGTTATGCCGAGTACGCGCTGCTGGACAGCGCGGTGGCGATTCCGAAACCGGACTGGCTGAGCTGGGTCGAGGCCGCCAGCCTGCCGGAGGCGTGGATGACGGCGTGGCTGAACCTGGTCGAGCTGGCCGAGCTGCAGGAGGGCGAGCGCGCGCTGATACACGCCGGCGCCAGCGGTGTCGGCGCGGCGGCGATCCAGCTGGCCGGTTTGCTCGGCGCCGAGGTGGTGGCCAGCGCCGGTAGCGAGGAGAAGCGCTGTTACTGCCAGTCGCTAGGTGCGATGCTGACCATCGACAGCCGCCAGCCGGGCTTTGCGGCCAACCACCTCAAGGCCGCCGGCGGTGTCGACGTGATCCTGGACCCGGTAGGGGCGGCGCTGTTTGCCGACAATCTGGCCAGTCTGCGCGCCGACGGCCGGCTGCTGCTGATCGGGGTGATGGGCGGCAGCAAGAGCGAGATCAATCTGGCGCAGCTACTAATGAAGCGCTTGCGGGTGCAAGGCTCGACCTTGCGCACCCAGCCGCTGGCGCGGCGCGCCCAGCTGGCGCAGGCGCTGGAAACGCAGGTGCTGCCGGCCTTGCAGTCCGGTCGCGCCCGCGTGACGCTGGACAGCAGCTATCCGCTGGCGGCGGTGGCCGAGGCGCACCAGTATCTGGCCGACAATCGCAATCTCGGCAAGGTGGTGCTGACGCTGTTCCCTGTCACGGTGGCGTAATCTGGCGCCTCTATGATGCAGTGCATCAGCAAACGGTGTTCACTTTCTGCTGAATGGATAGGGGTGGGGGCAATCTTTGGACGGATTGCCCCGTTTTTTTTGCTTGGAACGTGTTCACGATCTCGCGAGCTAGAGCGAGACAAGGCGAAAACGGCTGAGGAAGCGGAGTTGACATGGTGTCAATGAGCATTCCGAAGGCGTACTCACCGTGTAACGTTTCACGAAGCGCAGCAGATCGTGAACAGGTTCTCAGTCCTGCGCCGGTGCCAGCGCCTCAATCAGCGCCACTTCCTGGGTGTAACTCAGCTGTTGCAGCTGGCGCAGCAGTGCGGCGCCATCGACGCCGCGCTTGCGGTCCAGTTCGTCCTGCAGCAGCCGGTTTTCCACCGCTAGCCACAGGCCGCGGCAGGATTCGGCGGATTCGAAGGTCACGCCGCGCAACACCTCGGCAATAAGCAGCAACTCCTCGTCGCTGAACTGGCGCGATAGCAGCGCCTGCTCGCGGCGGACGATCTCGGCGTAGCGCTCGCACATCTGCTGGATGCGGGCGTCCAGTGGCGGCTCGGTCGCGTGTTGCTCCAGCGCTTCGGCGTTGAACCAGGCGGCGGCGTCGAGGGTGACGGCTTCGGCGGCTTCCTGCCAGCTGTCGCGCAGCGCGGCGGCAAAGCGGGCATCGTCGGCAAAGCTCAGCTCCGGCCAGTCCATCAGCGGCGGCTGTTCGTGTTGCAGCAGGGCGTCGTTGGCCAGCAGTTCGCCATCCTCGCTGCAGCGGACTTCGGCGCGCCAGCTGCCGGCTTCGCCGGTGGCGAGGTTGTCGACCAGCACTTCCAGGTAGGGCAGCGCCAGCGCCTGACCCTCGTCGGCGGTGACCAGACGGATGGCAATGTCGAACAGGACGCGCTTTTCCAGGCGCAGCAGCTGCAGCCCCTGGTCGTGGCGCAACAGACTGTAGTGGTCGCCGTGGTCGTAGACGGCGATGTCGTGCGGGTTGCGTGCGGCGCGATGCAGGCTGGCGCCCAGTTCCGGGGCCAGCTGGTTGATGTCCAGCGTCTCGCTCGCAAAACGCTGCTGCTTGCCTGCATGAGTGTGCCAAAGCGCATTCCAGTCGTACATTGTGTTGTTCTCCTGATGAAACGCCGCCAGTGTACCGAAATAAAGCCACCCCAGGCGGTGAACTGCAACCCTGTTTGTGCTATGATTCGCGCGACTTTCTAAAACTACGTGTTCCCATGACCCGACAAATTCGTAACATCGCCATTATCGCCCACGTTGACCACGGCAAGACCACGCTGGTTGACCAGCTGCTGCGTCAATCCGGTACTTTCCGTGAAAACCAGCAAGTTGACGAACGTGTAATGGACTCCAACGATCTTGAAAAAGAGCGTGGCATTACCATTCTGTCCAAAAACACCGCCGTCGAGTACGAAGGTGTGCACATCAACATCGTTGACACCCCTGGTCACGCCGACTTCGGTGGTGAAGTAGAGCGCGTTCTGGGTATGGTGGATGGCGTACTGCTGCTGGTGGATGCCGTTGAAGGCCCGATGCCGCAAACCCGTTTCGTGACCAAGAAGGCACTGGCCCTGGGCCTGCGTCCTATCGTGGTGATTAACAAGGTAGACCGTCCGGGCGCCCGTCCGGACTGGGTGGTAGACCAGACTTTCGACCTGTTCGACAAGCTGGGTGCCAACGACGAACAGATGGACTTCCCGGTGATCTACGCTTCCGGCCTGAACGGCTTTGCCAAGCTGGAGCTGGAAGAAGAGTCCGACAACATGCGTCCGCTGTTCGAGACCGTGCTCAAGCACGTACCGACTCCGGCTGGCGATGCCGACGCCCCGCTGCAGTTCCAGATCTCCGCGCTGGACTACTCGACCTACACCGGTCGCATGGGTATCGGCCGCGTGCTGAACGGACGCATCAAGCCGGGCCAGCAAGTAGTGGTAATGAACCACGAAGACCAGGTTGCTGCCGGTCGTATCAACCAGGTGCTGGGCTATCGCGGCCTGGAACGTGTACCGGTTGAAAGCGCCGAAGCTGGCGACATCATCATCATCTCCGGTATCGAAGATATCGGTATCGGCGTGACCATCTGCGACAAGGACCAGCCAGTTGGCCTGCCGGTGCTGGGTGTGGATGAGCCGACCCTGACCATGGACTTCATGGTGAACTCCTCGCCACTGGCCGGCACCGAAGGCAAGTTCGTGACCTCGCGCCAGATTCGCGATCGGCTGACCAAAGAGCTGCTGACCAACGTGGCACTGCGTGTTGAAGACACCGAAGACTCCGACGTGTTCCGCGTATCCGGTCGTGGCGAGTTGCACCTGACCATCCTGCTGGAAACCATGCGTCGTGAAGGCTTTGAAATCGCCGTGGCCAAGCCACGCGTGGTGTACAAGGACATCAACGGCGAGAAGTGCGAGCCGTACGAAAACCTGACCATCGACCTGGAAGACAACCACCAGGGCGGCGTGATGGAAGAAATCGGTCGTCGCCGTGGCGAACTGACCAACATGGAATCGGACGGCATGGGCCGTACCCGTCTGGAATACCACATTCCGGCACGTGGCCTGATCGGCTTCCAGTCCGACTTCATGACCATGACCCGCGGCACCGGCCTGATGAGCCACGTGTTTGACGACTACGCACCGGTGAAGCCGGACATGCCAGGCCGTCACAACGGCGTGCTGATCTCGCAGGAAAACGGCGACGCCGTGGCCTACGCTCTGTGGAAGCTGGAAGACCGCGGCCGCATGTTCGTGTCGCCAGGCGACAAGCTGTACGAAGGCATGATCATCGGCATTCACAGCCGCGACAACGATCTGGTGGTGAACCCGGTCAAGGGCAAGCAGCTGACCAACGTGCGTGCCTCCGGTACCGACGAAGCCGTGCGCCTGACTACCCCGATCAAGATGACTCTGGAATCGGCCGTGGAATTCATTGACGACGACGAGCTGGTGGAAATCACGCCGAAGTCGATCCGTATTCGCAAGCGTTTCCTGAACGAATCCGATCGTCGCCGCATGAACAAGGCTGCCGCCAACTAAATGGCTGGCCGGAACCGGTAACGGTTCCAGCTAAAACCGCCCGACAGGCCAGGCCTGTCGGGCGGTTTTTCATGGCGGCGGGTACAAGGTTGGCCGCAAGCGTTGCGGCCAACCTTGTCCTGTTGCGATCTGACTCAGCGGTTGTGGAACACGATGTCGCAGGCGAGACCGGTTTTCTGCAGCGCTTTCTGCGTTGCCAGATTGATAATCAGCGGGTTGCGGACATTGGCGCGCAGCTGCGACAGCGCCGGGTTGGCTTCGTCGCTCGGCAGCTCGCGGTAGATGGTCAGCAGGATGGCGGCGTCTTCCTGGCGGCTCAGCGCCAGCGCCGCGACTTCGTCCTGGCTCAGTTCGATCTCGTAGCGGATGCCGAGTTTCTGCGGGTCGGTCACGCTGAACAGCACGTCGGGATTGTCCAGCGACTGCATCCAGAACACGCTGGGGCTGTCGCTGTCGGCCTCATGGAACAGCTTGAAGCGGGTGCAGTTCTCGAAGGCAGGCAGGCCGGCCTCGAAAGTGATGATGGTGTTTTCATCGACTTCGACCTGGCCGAGCAGGCTGGAATTGAACAGCATGGTGCGTCTCCTCATGACATCGTGAACCGGCATTATGCAATAGCTATGGGTGTTGTTGGCTGACAAATGTCAGCCGGCAACGGGTAAAATGCCGCGCCATGACTTCTTCTCTCTATCCTGCCGTTTATCAGGCGCTGTGCAGCAGCGATATCGACGCCAAGCCGCAGCTCGCCAGCCTGTGTCATCAGCAGTGGCTGGCCGGCCGGCTACCGCGCGCGGCGGACGCGCTGCCCTTGCCGCATCCGCTGCCGGCGCCGGGGCGCCCGGCGCGGCCACAGCTGGTGTCGCCGTTCGAGGTGCCGCGCCAGGGGCTGGGTAGCGTCGCCGGCCGCGCCGGCCTGATCCACGCCATCGCCCATATCGAATTCAATGCCATCAATCTGGCGCTGGACGCGGTCTGGCGCTTTCGCGACATGCCGGACGCCTTTGTCGAAGACTGGCTGCGGGTGGCGGCGGAAGAGGCGAAGCACTTCAACATGCTGCGCGAACGGCTGCAGCAGCTGGGTTTTGACTACGGCGATTTTGTCGGCCACAACAGCCTGTGGCAGATGGCGGTGGACACCGATCACGACGTGATGGTGCGCATGGCGCTGGTGCCGCGGGTGCTGGAGGCGCGCGGCCTCGATGCGGTGCCGCCGATCCAGAAAAAGCTGGCGGCGCTGGGCGATAGCGCGACGGTGGCCATCCTCGACCGGATCTTCGAGGACGAGATCGGTCACGTGCAGATCGGCAACTACTGGTTCACCACGCTGTGCGACGCGCGCGGCATCGAACCGCTGGCCTGCTTCCGCCAGTTGCTGATCGACTACGAAGTCGATAACCTGCGCGGTGCTTACAATTGGGAGGCGCGCCGGGCGGCGGGCTTCAGTGAATTCGAACTGGCGATGCTGGAAGACTTTGCCGTCACCCGGCGGCGCCTTTCAGCCGGAGCGTAATGCCATGCTGCAACAACTGTTTCGTCACCTGTGCGCACGACGGCCGCTGGCCATCGGCTGCATGATCATCGGCAGCCTGCTGTTCGTGCTGGCTTCTGCGCTGCAACAAGCGGCGGCCGGCAATGTGCCGCTGCTGCTGCTATCCATCGTGCTGATGGTGCTGGGCGTGGCCGGCCAGATGCTGGGCCTTCTGGCGCTGATGCGTGGTGGAAAACGCTAAAAATGCTACAAAAAACAGTAACTTGATGTCGCGGTTGTGCGCTGTGGCCGGCTTGACGCTGGGCAGGGCGGCGCGCATAATCGCAGCGCAACAAAAAATTCATCAAAAGGCTCCGTCGCGGGGCCTTTTGCTTTGGCTTGACTCCGGGACAATCAAACATGGATGCACAGGCGTTTCTGCTGCAGCTGGAAAGCAATACCCTGCCAGCGGCCGAGTTCAATCATCGCGCGCACCTGCTGGCGGCGTGGTCGTACCGCCAGTTTTATCCGGCGCGCGAGGCGGCGGCCCGCTGCGCGCGCGCGTTGTCGCGCTACGCGATGGCACAGGGTGCGGCGGAGAAGTACCACCACACGCTGACCATGGCCAGCCTGACGCTGGTCTACGACCGTCTCGACACCATGCCGGAGTACCTAGGCAACTGGCAGGATTTTGTTGCGGCCAACCCCGACCTGCTCGATGGCCTGCCGGCGCTGCTGCGGCAGCACTATTCCGAACACAAACTCAACGACGACATCGCGCGCCGGGCTTTTGTCGAGCCCGACCTCGCGCCGCTGCCGATGTCCTGTCTGTTGCACTGAACCACTGAAGAAGCCTCCCCGATGAAAGCTCCCGAGCTGCTACTGCCTGCCGGCACGCTGGACAAAATGCGTGCCGCCTACGATTTTGGTGCCGATGCGGTGTACGCCGGCCAGCCGCGCTACAGCCTGCGTGCGCGCAACAACGACTTCAAACTGGAAGAGCTGCGCATCGGCATCGAAGAAGCGCACGCCCGCGGCAAGAAGCTGTTCGTGGCCAGCAACATCCTGCCGCACAACAGCAAGATCAAGACCTATATGTCGGACATGGAACCGGTGATCGAGATGAAGCCGGACGCGCTGATCATGGCCGATCCCGGCCTGATCATGATGGTGCGCGAACGTTGGCCGCACGTGCCCATCCATCTGTCGGTACAGGCCAATACCACCAACTACATGGGGGTGAAGTTCTGGCAGAAGATGGGCGTGGAGCGCATCATCCTGTCGCGCGAGCTGTCCCTCGACGAAATCGCCGAGATCCGCCAGCAATGCCCGGACATGGAGCTGGAAGTGTTCGTGCACGGTGCGCTGTGCATTGCCTACTCCGGCCGCTGTCTGCTGTCCGGCTACTTCAACCACCGCGACCCGAACCAGGGCACCTGTACCAACGCCTGCCGCTGGGATTACAAGGTGCACGACACCCAGGGCGACGACGCCGGTGACGTGAAGCCGCAGAAGATCGATTTCGACTTCGGCAAGGCGCTGGAAGAGGCCAACCAGAACTTCTCCGCCTGTGGCAGCCAGGAACGCCATCCGCTGGCCGACAAGACCTATTTGATCGAGGAAGCCAACCGCCCCGGCGAGATGATGCCGATCATCGAGGACGAGCACGGCACCTACATCATGAACTCCAAGGACCTGCGCGCCGTGGAGCAGGTGGAGAAGCTGGTCAAGATCGGCGTCGATTCGCTGAAGATCGAAGGCCGCACCAAGAGCCTGTACTACGTGGCGCGTACCGCGCAGACCTACCGCCGCGCCATCGACGACGCCGTGGCCGGCCGCCCGTTTGACTACAGCCTGCTGGCCGAGCTGGAAGGCCTCGCCAACCGCGGCTATACGCCTGGCTTCCTCGAACGTCACCAGACGCAGGAACACCAGAACTACCTGTCCGGCCACTCCATCGCCAAGCAGAGCCAGTACGTCGGTGACGTGATGGAAGTGGACGCCGACGGCTGGGCGCTGATCGACGTGAAAAACCGCTTCGCCGTCGGCGACCGCGTGGAAATCATCCACCCGAGCGGCAACCGCACCGTGGAGCTCACCGCGATGACCCGCAACGGCGAAAGCGCCAGCGTGGCGCCGGGCAACGGCGTGAAGGTGAAGATCCCCGGCATGGCCGGCATGGAAAAAGCGCTGCTGGCGCGCCTGTTCTGAGCCTGCCGACTGGTGCCAGGCTCAAAGCCGCGCTACTGCGCGGCTTTTTGTTTGCCTGTCACCGTCTGCACCAACATTGCCGGTTGGCCGCAAGCCGCTTTGGCCGTAAAATTGCAATCATTGCTAGCAATGCAATATTGCACTCACGCCGGGCGCCCTTTAGCGTCCGGCCTTTGATTTTTCAGGACCGATATGACCATTCAGCAACTGATCAATGACCGTGTAGTGGCCGCGCTGGCCGCCGTCGGCGTCGAGGGCGCCAATGCTGCCATCCAGACCGCCTCCAAGCCGGAATTCGGCGACTATCAGGCCAACGGCGTGATGGGCGCGGCCAAGGCGCTGAAGACCAACCCGCGCGCGCTGGCGGAGCAGGTGGTGGCCAAGCTGGACCTGGCCGGTATCGCCAGCAAGATCGAGATCGCCGGTCCCGGCTTCATCAACATCCACCTCGATTCGGCCTTTGTCGCCGCACGCCTGCAAACCGCGCTGTACGACGACGCGCTGGGCATCAGCAAGCCGGCGCCGCAAAAGGTGATGGTCGAGTACTCCTCGGTTAACCTGGCCAAGGAAATGCACATCGGCCACCTGCGCGGCGGCATCATCGGCGATGCGCTGGTGCGGGTGAACAGCTTCATCGGTCATGACGTCATTCGCCAGAACCACGTCGGCGACTGGGGCACCCAGTTCGGCATGCTGGTGGCGCACATGGTGGAATCGCGCGCCGCCGGCGAGGCGGAGTTGGAGCTGAAAGACCTGGACGTGTTCTACAAACACTCCAAGAAACGCTTCGACGAGGACCCGGCCTTTGCCGACCTGGCACGCGACTACGTGGTGCGCCTGCAGTCGGGTGACGCCGAGGTGCTGGCGCTGTGGCAACAGTTCGTCAAGCTGTCGCTGGCACACTGCAATGCCATCTACCGCAAGCTGGGCCTGCTGCTGACCGACGACGATGTGCGCGGCGAGAGCTTCTACAACGACGATCTGCCGGTGCTGGTGGAAGAGCTGCGCCAGCAGGGGCTGCTGACCGAGAGCCAGGGCGCGCAGGTGGTGTTCCTCGACGAATTCAAGAACAAGGAAGGCGAGCCGGCGGCCTACATCGTGCAGAAGCAGGGCGGTGGCTATCTGTACGCCACCACCGATCTGGGCGCGATCCGCTTCCGTACCCGCCAGCTGGGGCTGGATCGCTGCCTGTACGTGGTCGATTCGCGCCAGAGCCTGCACTTCCAGCAGCTGTTCACCACCGCGCGCAAGGCCGGCTTCCTGAGCGCCGACGCGCAGTTCGAACACATCGGCCACGGCACCATCATGGGCCCGGACGGCAAGCCGCTGAAAACCCGCTCCGGCGACAGCGTGAAGCTGGTCGACCTGCTGGACGAGGCCATCGAGCGCGCCTACCTGCTGGTAAGCGGCAAGAGCCCGGAGATGGCGGAAAGCGAACGCCGCCAGATCGCCGAGGCGGTGGGTATCGGCGCGCTGAAGTACGCCGACCTGTCCAAGAGCCGCAACACCGACTACATCTTCGACTGGGACGCGATGCTCAGCTTCGAGGGCAATACCGCGCCTTACCTGCAGTACGCCTACACCCGCGTGCAAAGCGTGTTGCGCAAAGCCGAGGACTACAACCCGGCGGCCGGTATCGTCATCAGTGAAGCGGCGGAGAAGCAGCTGGCGGTGGCGCTGTCGCAGTTCGAGGACGTGCTGTCCACCGTGGCCGAAGGCAGCCAGCCGCACCATCTGTGCAGCTACCTGTACAACGTGGCGACGCTGTTCTCGCGCTTCTACGAAGCCTGCCCGATCCTGAAGAGCGAGGGCGAGGTGCGCCAGAGCCGCCTGCAACTGGCGGCGCTGACCGGCAAGACGCTGAAAACCGGCCTCGGCCTGCTCGGCATCGCGGTGCTGGAAGCGATGTAAGACGCGCCGTACTGGCCAAGGTTGGCCGCAAGGCCGGCCGTGTGCCACGCCAGTCCACGAAAAAACCCGCCAACTGGCGGGTTTTTTCATGGCGCCCGCTGATGGCGCCCGCTGATGGCGCCCGCTGATGGCGGACACTGTCGGGGTCAGGCTGGCGCGCGATCGCTTGTCGCGGCCAACCTTGCGGATATTGTGCTCACTGCCGGTGGGATGGACCGGCGGGCGCGGGCTGCATGACCGGTCGGGTCGGCAGCCGTTACGGGTGGCCGGGTGGGGCCTGCCGCGTTGCCGGTGTGTTCAGGCGACCTTGAACTGCTGCATCAGCGCGGCCAGGCGCTGGCTGGCGGCGGCGGTCTGTTCCGCGCTGTGTTCGCTTTGCAGCAGCACGCTGCTGATGTTCTGCGTGGCGCTGTCGACGTGCTGCACCTTGTCACCATAACCGCGGCTGGCGCTGGCGATGCCGTCGATGGCGGAGATCAGGGTAGCGATCAGCTGCTGCGCGTCGCCGTTGTCGTGGGCGGCGTCCTCGGCCAGTTTCAGGCCGTCTTCCATCTTGCTCATGCCGCTGCCCATGCTGCTGACGGCGCCGGCCGCCTGCTGCTGGATGCCGCTGATCATGCCGCCGATCTGCAGCGTGGCGCTGGCGGTGCGATCGGCCAGCTTGCGCACCTCGTCGGCGACCACGGCGAAGCCGCGGCCGGATTCGCCGGCACGCGCCGCCTCGATCGCCGCGTTCAGTGCCAGCAGGTTGGTTTGGTCGGCGATGTCGCGGATCACCGCCACGATCTCGCCGATCTCGCTGGCACTGGTCTGCAGCTGTTGCAGGGTCTGCGACGAGCCGAGCACCGATTCGCGGATGCCCTGCGAGCGCTCGCGAATCAGCGCCACCTGCTGCGTGCTGCCCTGCGCCAGCGCTTCCATGCGCTGCAGAATGCTGGCGGCGCTGTCGCTGGCATGGTCGATCTGCTGCTGTTGCTGCCCCAATAGCGGGCGCATCTCCGCCATGCGCTCGACCACGCCCATCACGCTGTCGCGGGTGTCGTGGCGGCTGCCCTGCAGCTGCTGGTTGGCGATGCCGATCTCGTGCGAGGCGTGCACCACCTGGCGGATGGTGCCTTCCAGCTTGTCGATGAAGCTGTTGAACCAGCTGGCCAGCGTCGACAGCTCGTCCGGCTTGCGGCTGTCCAGCGCCAGGCGCTGACGCAGGTCGCCGCCGCCCTCGGCGATGCTGCGGATGGCGCGGATCAGCGAGGTGACGCGCCCGGTCAGCTGCTTGGCGCCGAGGTGGTAGAACGCCAGCACCCCCAGCGCCTGCATGATCCAGAACACCGGCAGCGACAGCGCCGCCGGCAGCCCGGCAAAGTGGTCGATGGCCCAGCCGGCGAGGCCGGCGGGAATGGCGGTCAGCAGGTACAGCCGCGTCAGGCGGTAGCCCAGCGGCCGGCTGCGGTACACCTCTTCCAGATCGGCCTCGCACATCATGCCCCAGGTGTCGTCGCTGCCGGGCAGCTGGAAGGTGACGCCGCGGCCGACCACCGGGATGTAGCGGTAGTCGGCGTAGCCGGGATAGCTGACGAAGGTGTTTTCGCCGCAGCGGATGGTTTCGCGCACGCCGGGGTGCAACTGGCCGCTGGATGGGTCGTTGAAGCGCAACTCCAGCTCGGTGTGCTTCTGCACCCGCACGCTGCCGAACGGGGTGGCGACGCCGTCCTTCAGGTTGTCGCCGAGGCTGAAGGTCTTGTCCTCGAAGCGCGAACGCGACAGCGCGGTGCCCGGCACCACGCCGGGATCGAACACCGGTTTGGCCATGAACAGGTAGTTGTCGCCGGAATCGCGGAAGATGTGCCCGGCCTCGCGCTGGATCAGGTCGCCGAGCACGTCGTTGGGCACCCGCCCGCACAGGCAGCGGCTGCCGTTGTCCAGCGGCAGGTAGAACATCAGCGTCACTTCGTCGTGAAAGCGCGAGGTGGACGGCCCCAGCTGTTCGGTGACGGGGTCGTTGTAGGGGCCGTGCAGGAAACGCTGGCGCAGGCCGCGCTGCAGCGCCGCCGGCTGCGTCAGACGTTGGCCGCAGCGCTGCGTGGCGGTGGACGCCAGCACCACGCCGGCGGCGTCGACGATGAACAGCTCGGAGAAGTCCGGCGCCAGCTGCTTGCGGCGTGCCAGCAGTGCCTGCGGCTGCGCGCTGCTGCGGCACTGTTGCGCCAGTGTCTCCAGCTGCGCCCATTGCTCGCTGGCCCAGCGCTGCAGGATGTCGACGCGGTTGGCGGCGAGGCTGCCGAAAATCTGCGCCATCGCGTCGTGGCGGTGACGGTTGAGCAGGCAGCTCCAGCGCATGGCCAGCTTGCCGGTGCCGCCGAACCACGGCAGCCAGTGTTGTTCTTTGCGACTCAGGGACATGGTAGGACTTGGTGCAGTCATGGCGATCCTGTCAGCGGAGGGGGATGCCGTGTTGCAGCAAGAATCAGGCCATTATTTCGATAAATAATGCTGCGCCGGCCGCGCCGCCGTGGTGCAGTGCGATGACCGGGAACGTGCCGCTGCGCCGAACTGGTGCGCCGGCACCGCCTGCGGCCAACGTTGGCCGCACGCGTTCAGCTGTCGATACGGCCGCGGGTGTAGGTCAGGAAGTGGCCCTTGTAGGCCTCGCCGCTGTTCTGCCGCTGCGCCGCCGCGCGCTCGCTGAAGCGGTAGCCGCGCGCCTGCATCGCGCGGGTGAACGCATTCTTGTTGCCGCGGCCGGGGTCGAGCACGATCACCTCGGCGTCGTCGGCGCAGTGACGGTCGAGAAAGCCGGCCAGCTGCGACGGCAGCTCGCGGTCGTAGAGCAGGTCGCTGCCGATGATCAGGTCGAACTTGCCCAGCGCCGGATTGGCGGTGGCCCAGTTGCCGTTCTGGTACGGCACCGCCGGCAGGCCGCAGCGCAGCGCGTTGTGCTGCAGGAAGCTGTCGGTCAGCGGGTGGCAGTCGCTGGCGGTGATGTCGCCGCCGCGCTGCTGCAGCACCAGACTGGCCAGCCCCAGGCCGCAGCCGACCTCCAGGATGCGCTTGCCGCGGATGTTCTTGCTGAGCATGGCGTCGGCCATGATGCGTGCCGATGGCCACACCAGACCGAACAGCGGCCACGCCGCTTCCGGAATGCCGGCCGCGGCGGCGGCGCCGTCGGGATCGTGGTACTGGTTGCCATCCAGCAGCGAGCGGATGGGATAGCGGGTGTCTCCGATGAGCACGGATTCGAATTTGACCTGATAGCCGGGCATGGGCACTTTCGGGCGATAGAGGGATCGGCACTGATCAACTTATCGCGCCAGGTGCGCAGCAACAGGAAGAAGAGTCTGGGTCGGGCTGCCGGCGGCGTGGCGGCCGCCGGGGTGTTCGGGTGTTACACGCCGTGCTGGCGGTGTTGCGGGTGCTGCGGGCAAGTGCAGAGATGGTCGTTGACCACACCGGTGGCCTGCAGGAAGGCGTAGATCACCGTGCTGCCGACAAAATTCATGCCTTCCTTTTTCAGCGCCTTGCTGATGCGGTCGGACAATTCGGTGCTGGCCGGGCATTCGCCCAGGCTGGCCCACTGGTTTTGCAGCGGCTGACCATCGACATGATCCCACAACCAGCGTGCAAAGCTGCCATGTTTTTGCTGCATTGCAAGAAAAACGCGGGCGTTGCGAATCGCGCTGTTGATCTTCAGCCGGTTGCGCACGATACCGGCGTCCTGCAGCAGCCGCTCGACGTCGGCCTCGTCCATCGCCGCCACCCGTTGCGGGTCGAAGTGGTGGAAGGCGCGGCGGTAGTTGTCGCGCTTTCTCAGGATGGTGATCCACGACAGCCCGGCCTGGGCGCCTTCCAGCACCAGCATCTCGAACAGTTTGCGGTCGTCGTGGACCGGCTGCCCCCATTCGGTGTCGTGGTAGGCGATGTACAGCGGGTCGTCGCTGCACCAGCCGCAGCGTTGCAGGGTGGTCATGGTGGCGGGTTCCTGTGTTTACCATTCATGACGACATTGTAATGGCGATCTGCTGCCAGCGTGCTGTCAGCACATGGCATGGCAATTGCTGCGCTCCAGTGCAATAACAAATTAAAAGGGAGACCCAAGGTGCTGACAGTCATGCTGGTGAAGGACGGTTCCGGCAAGGCCGCGTCGTTGCGGACGCTGCTGGAGCAGGCTGGCGTGCGCGTGGTGGCCGAGGTGGAGGCGAACCTGCATCTGGCCGACGTGCTGGCGGCGGCGCGTCCGGACGTGGTGCTGATCGACAGCGATGCACCATCGCGCGACATGCTGGAGCAGGTGTGCGTGATGGGCGCGCAGAGCGAGCGGCCGGTGGTGATGTTCACCGACGACGGCAGCCGTGACACCATCCGCGCCGCGCTCAGCGCCGGTGTCGCCGCCTATGTGGTCGGCGAGGTGGAAAGCAGCCGCATCCAGCCGCTGCTGGAGGTGGCGATCGAGCGCCACCAGATCGACGTGTCGCGCCGCGCCGAGCTGGCCGACGCGCAACGGCAGCTGGCCGACCGCAAGGTGGTGGAAAAGGCCAAGGGCCTGCTGATGGAGATGAAGGGGCTGGACGAGGCCACCGCCTACAAGCAGCTGCGCGAGCGGGCGATGAAGCAGCAGAAGAAGCTGTCCGAGGTGGCGCAGGAGATCATCAGCCTGGCGGAGTGGCTGAAAAGCTGAACCCGCCGCTGTCGCGCAAGGTTGGCCGCAACAGGCATGCTGTTGCGGCCTTTTGCTTTCTGGCGGCGCCACTCGTGGTGCACGCCGGTGCCGTGCTGGTGCCACGCGGTGCTGTTGCAGTGCAAAATAATTACCGCCAAATAAAAAATCCATTAAAAACAAGGAATTGATGTCTGGCACGACCCTTGCTAAATGAATGGCGAGACGCGAACACGCGTCACAAAGCAGGAAGGTGCCAACGGCGGCGCAGGCCTGGTAACACGGACAACGGCGTCCGTTGCCCTTTCTGATGAAGGGGTGACGGGCGCTTTTTCTTTTGCACTTGCAGTCCACTCACTCTGGGAGCAGCACATGGAAAAGCGTCACGAACTCGATCTCCACCCGCATGCGGCGGGCAACGAACGCCGCGACTTCCTCAAGGGAGCCTTGTCACTGATGGCCTCAACTGCCTTGCCTGCCGGCTTTGCCACCTCCGCCTTTGCCGCGGCCACCGGCAAACCCGAAAAGACCGAAGTCAAAGTCGGTTTCATCCCGCTGACCGACTGCGCCTCGGTGATCGTGGCGTCGAAGCTGGGCTTCGACAAGAAGTACGGCATCACCATCGTGCCGTCGAAGGAGGCCAGCTGGGCCGCGGTGCGCGACAAGCTGGTCAATGGCGAGCTGGACGCCTCGCACGCGCTGTACGGCATGATCTACGGCGTGCACCTCGGCATCGGCGGCCCGAAGAAGGACATGGCGGTGCTGATGACGCTGAACCAGAACGGGCAGGGCATCACGCTCTCCAACCAGTTGAAGGAGAAGGGCGCCACCACCGGCCCGGCGCTGGCCAAGCTGATCAAGGCCGAGCCGCGCGAGTACACCTTCGCGCAGACCTTCCCCACCGGCACCCACGCGATGTGGCTGTACTACTGGCTGGCGGCGCACGGCGTCAATCCGCTGTCGGACGTGAAGACCATCGTGGTGCCGCCGCCGCAGATGGTGGCCAATATGCGTGTCGACAATATGGACGGCTACTGTGTCGGCGAGCCGTGGAACGCGCGCGCCATCGCCGACGGCATCGGCTTCTCGGTGGCCACCACGCAGCAGATCTGGCCGGATCACCCGGAAAAGGTGCTCGGCACCACCGGCGAGTGGGTGAAGAAGTATCCCAACACCGCGCGCGCGCTGGTGGCGGCGCTGCTGGACGCCTCGCGCTACATCGACGAGGTGAAGAACCGCGCCAGCGTCGCCAAGCTGATCGCCGAGAAGGCCTACGTCAACGCGCCGGAAGCGGTGATCGCCGGCCGCTTTGCCGGCGCCTACGAGGACGGCCTCGGCAAGAAGTGGCAGGACCCGAAACTGATGAAGTTCTTCGACGGCGGCAAGGTCAACTTCCCGTATCTGTCCGACGGCATGTGGTTCCTGACCCAGCACAAGCGCTGGGGCTTGCTGAAGACCGATCCCGACTACCTGGCGGTGGCGAAGCAGATCAACCAGATTGCCATCTACAAGGACGCGGCGGCGATGGCCCGCGTGCCGCTGCCGGCCAGCGATATGCGTAGCAGCAAGCTGATTGACGGCGTGGTGTGGGACGGCAAGAACCCGGCCGCCTACGCCGCCAGCTTCAAGATCAAGGCCTGAGGAGCGACATCATGAGTGCTGCAGAAACTTTCTCGCCAACGTTGGCCGCAGGCCCGTCCGCCACCGCCGCGCGCAGCGCCCGCCCGCGCAAGCGCAAGACCCTGCTCGCCGCGGCGCCGCCGTCGCTGCAACCGCTGGTGCGCTTCATCCGCTGGCTGGTGCCGCCGCTGCTGGGGCTGATCGCCTTTGTGCTGCTGTGGTCGCTGGTGTCGCAGGTCAGCCGCGGTAGTCTGCCGGGGCCGGTCAGCACCTGGGCGTCGGCCACCGAGCTGTTCGCCGATCCGTTCTACCAGAACGGCCCCAACGACCAGGGCATAGGCTGGAACATCCTGATGTCGCTGGGTCGTGTCGGTGTCGGCTTCGGCCTCGCCGCCGTGGTCGGCATTCCGCTGGGCTTCATGATCGGCCGCTTCGGTTTTCTGGCGCGGATGACGGCGCCGGTCATCAGCCTGCTGCGCCCGGTGTCGCCGCTGGCGTGGCTGCCCATCGGCCTGCTGGTGTTCAAGGCCGCGAGTCCGGCGTCGATCTGGGTGATCTTCATCTCCAGCATCTGGCCGATGATCCTCAATACCGCCGCCGGCGTGCGCGCGGTGCCGCAGGATTACCTCAACGTGGCGCGCGTGCTGCGGCTGTCGGAGTGGAAGGTGTTCAGCGTCATCCTGCTGCCGGCGGTGCTGCCGCACATGCTCACCGGCGTGCGCCTCGCGATCGGTACCGCGTGGCTGGTGATCGTGGCGGCGGAGATGCTCACCGGCGGTGTGGGGCTGGGCTTCTGGGTGTGGGACGAATGGAACAACCTGAATGTGGAGCACATCCTGATCGCCATCTTCGTGGTCGGTCTGGTGGGGCTGGCGCTGGAACAGGCACTGGTATGGCTGGCGAAGAAGGCCAGCTTCGGACAGGGAGAGTGACATGGAACGCTTCGTCGAGCTGGAAAACGTGCAAAAGCACTTCGATACCAAGAAAGGCCGCTTCGTCGCGCTGCAGGACATCAATCTCACCATCCGCCAGGGCGAGGTGGTGTCGCTGATCGGCCACTCCGGCTGCGGCAAGTCCACGGTGCTCAACATCATTGCCGGGCTGCTGGAGCCGTCCGACGGCATCGCGCTGTGCAACGGCCGCGAGATCGACGGCCCCGGCCCCGAGCGCGCGGTGGTGTTCCAGAACCACAGCCTGCTGCCGTGGCTGTCCTGCTACGGCAACATCCTGCTGGCGGTGGAGCGGGTGTTCGGCGCGAAGGAGGGCAAGGCCCAGCTGGCCGCGCGCACCGACGCCGCACTGGCGCTGGTGGGGCTGAGCCACGCCCGCGACAAGCACCCGCACGAGATCTCCGGCGGCATGAAGCAGCGGGTCGGCATCGCCCGCGCGCTGGCGATGGAGCCGAAGGTGCTGCTGATGGACGAGCCGTTCGGCGCGCTGGACGCGCTGACCCGCGCCAACCTGCAGGACGAGATGGTGAAGATCGTCGACGCCACCGGCAGCACCGTGGTGATGGTGACCCACGACGTGGACGAGGCGGTGCTGCTGTCCGACCGCATCGTGATGATGACCAACGGCCCGGCGGCCACCGTCGGCGAGATCCTGGAAGTGCAGCTGCCACGGCCGCGCAACCGGCTGGCGCTGGCGGGCGACGCCGACTATCACCGCTATCGCGGCGCGGTGCTGGATTTCCTGTACCAGAAACACCGCAAAGAGGCAGCCTGAGCGGAAACGGCAGGCTGCATCCCCTGACGTGGCGACACGTTGTTGACACCGGGCCGCTGGCCCGGTTTTTTCATGGAGCCTGCGATCAGCCGCCTGTTTTTGGTGCTGCTGTGCACCATCGGCAAGCGCAGGCGGCGGCAAAGGTGGCGATTGGGCGGCCAAAATGCGCTATTTGGCTGGCACGGCACTTGCTCAGATAACGCTGCAGATGATTGTCCCGGTTGCCAATGGCGGCGATGCGGGCTTGGACAAAGAGGTCCGTTGCGCGTGGTGCGATACCGCGGGCAACGGGCCTCTTTGCTTTTTTGCGGCACGGACCGCCGCGGCGCCTCCGGTGCGCCGCCTGATCGATCACGGACATCTTTCAAGGAACAAGACAATGAGCAAGGACTTCTGGAAGGCAGGCCATACCCCGACACTGCTGGTGTCGTTCCTCTATTTCGACCTCAGCTTCATGGTGTGGTACATCCTCGGGCCGCTGGCGATCCAGATCGCCGAGGCCTTGCAGCTGTCGGCGCAGCAGCGCGGGCTGATGGTGGCGACGCCCATCCTGGCCGGCGCCCTGTTGCGCTTCGGCATGGGGCTGCTGGTGGACCGCTTCTCGCCGAAATTCGCCGGCATCCTCGGCCAGGTGGTGGTGATGCTGGCGCTGGGCTTTGCCTGGCTGCACGGCATCCAGTCGCTGTCGCAGGCACTGCTGCTGGGGGTGTTCCTCGGCGTCGCCGGTGCCGCCTTCGCGGTGTCGCTGCCGCTGGCGTCGCAGTGGTATCCGCCCGAGCACCAGGGCAAGGCGATGGGCATCGCCGGTGCCGGCAACTCCGGCACCGTGTTTGCCGCGCTGCTGGCGCCAACGTTGGCCGCACTCTATGGTTGGGAAAACGTGTTCGGCCTCGCGGTGCTGCCGCTCTCCGTGGTGTTCGTGCTGTTCTGCCTGTTTGCGCAGAACGCGCCGCAGCGTCCGAAGCCGAAGGCGCTGGCCGACTACCTGCGCGTGCTGGGCGACAAGGACAGCTGGTGGTTCATGTTTTTCTACTGTGTGACCTTCGGCGGCTTTGCCGGCCTCGCCAGCGCGCTGCCGGGCTACTTCCATGACCAGTATGGTCTCAATGCCGTCACCGCCGGCTACTACACCGCCGCCTGCGTGTTTGCCGGTTCGCTGATGCGGCCGCTGGGCGGTGCGCTGGCCGACCGTATCGGCGGCATCCGCACCCTGCTGGTGATGTACACCGCCGCGGCGCTGCTGATCGCGGTGGTCGGCTTCAACCTGCCGCAGGTCAACGTGGCGCTGGCGCTGTTTGTCGGCGCGATGCTGGCACTGGGCAGCGGCAACGGCGCGGTGTTCCAGCTGGTGCCGCAGCGCTTCCGCAAGGAAATCGGGGTGATGACCGGCCTGATCGGCATGGCCGGCGGCATCGGCGGCTTCCTGCTCGCCGCCGGCCTCGGCCTCGTCAAGCAGCACACCGGCAACTACCAGCTCGGGCTGTGGCTGTTCGCCAGCCTCGGCGTGGTGGCGTGGATCGGCCTGCACGGCGTGAAACTGCGCTGGCGCACGACCTGGGGCGCCAGCAACGTGACCGCGGCACGGGTGTAAGCGGCAGCTACTGTCCATCAGCGGGGCGGGATCACGGATCCCGCCCCGTTACGCCGTGCTGGAGCACGGCATCATCTTTAAGCGGGCATTATTTCTAGCAGGGAAGCACCATGAGCTTGCAACTTGCCGTCGGCCACGCCAGCGACGCCGGCCGCCGTGAACGCAACGAGGACGCACTGGGCTGGAGCGTGCCACAGGACGGGCTCTTGACCAGCAAGGGCGCGCTGTTCGCACTGGCCGACGGCGTCTCCGGTTGTGCCGACGGCCGCCTGGCGGCGCAGTCCACCATCCGCGCGGTGTGCGCCGACTACTACGCCACACCGGAAACGTGGGCGGTGTCGTCGGCGCTGGACCGGCTGCTGGCGGCGCACAACCGCTGGCTGCGCGCGCAGGGCAAGCCGCTGGTGGCGGCGCTGTCGGCGCTGGTGCTGCGCGGCCACCGCTACACCGTCGCCCACGTCGGCGACTGCCGCGTCTACCGGCTCAGTCAGGGGCGGCTGACGCAGCTGACCGTCGATCACGTGTGGGAGGAAGCGTCGCTGTCGCACGTGCTCAAGCGCGGCATGGGGCTGGACGAGCACGTGATGCCGGATTTCTGCGACGGCGACCTGCACGCCGGCGACGTGTTCGCGCTGCTGTGCGACGGCGTGTGGCAGGCGCTGGGCGACAAGCGCATCGACGAGATCCTGCACCTGCACCTTGACGTGCAGCGCGCCGCCAGCGTGCTGTGCGAAGCGGCGCTGGCCACCGGCGCGCAGGACAACCTGTCGGCGCTGGTGCTGCGGGTGGAGGCGCTGCCGCAGGGGGCGCTGGCCGACGAGCTGGCGCGCGGCACCAGCCTGCCGCTGCCGCCGAAGCTGCGTGACGGCCAGCCGTTCGAAGGGCTGACAGTGGTGGCCAGCCTGCACGCCTCGCCCGGCGGGCTGGCCTATCGCGTCGCCGACGCCGCCGGCCGCCACTGGGTGCTGAAGACGCTGCCGCCGCTGCTGGCCGGCGACCCGGGCGCGGAGCAGGCGCTGCTGGTGGAGGAGTGGCTGCAGAAACGCATCAGCTCGCCGTATTTTGCCGAGGTTGCCACCGGCGTCGAACGCCAGCACCTGTACTACCTGCAGCGCTGGCACGACGGCGAAACGTTGGCCGTACGGCTGGCGCAGCAGCGTTTCGGCATCAGCGAGGTGGTCGCCATCGGCCTCGCGCTGTGCCGGGCGATGTCGGCGCTGCACCGCCTGGGCATCGTGCACCGCGACATCAAGCCGGACAACGTGCACCTGGGCCGTGACGGCCAGCTGCGGCTGCTGGATCTCGGCGTCGCCTACTGCGCCGGGCTGACGCCGGAGCACGACGGCCCCGGTCCCGGCACCGCCAGCTACATGGCGCCGGAGCGTTTCGCCGGCGGCAAGGCGAGCAGCAGCAGCGACCTGTACGCCGCCGGCGTCACCCTGTACCAGCTGCTGACCGGCCGCTATCCCTACGGCGAGATCGAGGCGTTCCAGACGCCTCATTTCGACGCGCCGCAGCCGGCCTCGCGCCAGCGCCCGGACGTGCCGCTGTGGCTGGACAATCTGCTGCTGAAGGCGGTGGCACGCGAGCCGGGGCAGCGTTTCGAAACCGCCGAGGAAATGCTGCTGGCGCTGGAGCGCGGCGACAGCGTGCCGCAACGCCAGCTGCGGCGCGTGCCGTGGGCGGAGCGGGCGCCGCTGCGGCTGTGGCGCACGCTGGCGCTGGTTTCGCTGCTGG
>Ga0073934_10004360_pt1 | contig 23754 bp, 25 predicted proteins | sample LarsenN4metaG_FD_76834 | JGI IMG/M metagenome (GOLD analysis project Ga0073934, IMG submission 76834) | Hot spring sediment bacterial and archeal communities from British Columbia, Canada, to study Microbial Dark Matter (Phase II) - Larsen... ... | reverse complement strand
GTATTTTCCAATTGCTCTATTATTTTAATTCCTTCTTCCCCTCCCTCTACAAATATTCCGGTCGCAAGCGCATCGGCAGTTGTAACATCTCTGGCTATTATTGTTACACTACGGCATTCCTGAGAAGGATAACCAGTATCCGGATTTAAAATGTGGTGGTATCTGATTCCTCCATCCATAAAAAAATTTTCATAATCTCCTGAAGTTGCTACACATATCTCTGTCATTCCATCAAGCGGTTTCAGATTCATCAATATATCGTTATCATTATCTGGATTTTGTATTCCTATTTTCCACTCAGTTCCATCAGCCCTTATTTCACCGCCAGCATTCACAAGGAAGTCCTTTCCACCTGCTTTTTTCATCTGCTCAAAAGCCCTGTCAACTGCATATCCCTTTGCTATTGCACTCAGATTCAGATATACTTTATTATTTCTTACAACTGTTGAGTCATTTAGTATTTTTATATTTTTCCAACCTGACTCTTTCAGAGTTTCAATTATCTTATCATCTGCAGGTTTGGAAGGGTTCTGACTGCTGAATCCCCATAAATCCGAAAGTCTGCCTAATGTTACATCAAATCCACCTTTGCATATCCTGTTTATTTCATCGCTTTTTTTCAGCAGTTGCACTATCTCTTTATTTAGTATTATTGTATCGCTTTCTGAATTATTAAATCTGTGTATCGGATTGCCTTCTATATACGTCGAAAATAATGAATCTATTCTTCTGAACTCAGCGAAACCTGTTTCAAACAGAGGATTACTTTTTTCTTCCTTTTCTCCACGTATTAATATCTCTACTGTAGTGCCTAATATAATCTGTGTCCTTTTCGTAACGAAATTTTTATTGCTTTCCCTGCTGCCGTAATAATATCCTGCTGCAAACAGCAAAATTAAAATTCCGGCAACAATTATTCCGTTTCGCATTACTAAACCAGTCTCAAAATAATCTTATTTGGAGCACAAGCTATTATTGGGTTTGATGTTCCAATAAATCCACTGTGCTTACAAAGTTTATTTCTGCATGATGCTTCTTTAACGTATGCAGTATTTTCGCCAGCCACAATTTTCATATTACCGCAGTTTCCTGCAATTGTAATTTCTGATTTCCTGCGTGATAATTTAATTTCATCCGCAATTCCTTTTTCATTCTCAATTACCAGAACATTCCTGATTTTTGAATTTCCTGCCATATCAGCTGTAAAGAAATATTCTGCATCACTTTCCTTCAGTTTTGAACGGAGTCTTCTTATAACAGCATCAAAATCATTCTCCGGACTGAGTATGAGATGGTTATTCATCAGCATTATATCACCACTTCTTTTTCCATCAAGTCGCATAATGTTTATATTCACCTGAGAACCTCCTAAAAGAGTATTGTTCATATTCGCGGCTATTGAATTTTTAATAACAGGTGCAAGTAAATTATTACCATAAACATTTACTGAACCGATATTCCTTGGATTTATATGTTTTGAAAATGTTTCAAATACATTTTCTATGAGTTCTCTGTCAGAAGGAATAAAACCGCTCATCGAAATTAAATTCACGTTCCCCTGTTTGGAAACCAACGAACCAATTCCGAAACCGCTTCCGATTGCGATTGTTCCTAATCCTGCTATTTTTAAAAAAGAACGACGAGATATCATTTTTTTCTCCTATTAATTAAACTTTTATAATTAAATTATTCCCGCAAAGCCCATAAAAGCCATTGCAAGAATTCCTGCTACTATTAATGTTATCGGTGCTCCCTGAAATCCTTTGGGAACATCTGCTAATTCAAGTTCTTCCCTTATACCTGCCATAAGAGACAGGGCAAGTGTAAATCCTACACCCGCTCCAAATCCAAAAACTACGCTTTCCAACAGATTATATTCCCTCATACTTATAAATAAAGCCAAACCAAGTATCGCACAGTTTGTAGTTATAAGCGGGAGATAAATTCCAAGCGCCCTGTAAAGCGGCTGACTTACTTTCTTAATAACCATTTCAACAAACTGGACAAGAGAAGCTATTACAAGTATGAATGAAGGTATCTGCAAAAATTCGAGATGAAAAGGAACAAGAATAAATGCATAAATAAAATAGCTTACAATTGCAGTTACTACTAAAACAAATGTCGTTGCCATACCCATTGATACTGCAGATGAAGTTTTATTTGATACGCCAACAAATGGGCATATTCCGAGAAAATAAGCAAGTACAAAATTATTTACTACTGCTGCCGATATAAATATTATAAATAAATTCATTATGCCGCTCCTCCTTCTTTAATTTCATTTACTGATTTGGCTGGTCTGTACTTTTGAAGTAATTCTTCTCTTTCCAACCTTTTCTTTCTTTCAGTATATGTATTAGAAAATCCGAGCAGTAAACCGAGTGTAATAAAAGCACCAGCGGGAAGAATCATTATTATCCACGGCTCAAATGCTTGAGGTAATATAGTTACTCCGAATATCATTCTCGAACCGAGTATTTCCCTTATTCCTCCGAGGACTGTCAATACGAGTAAAATACCTAAACCGTTTCCAAGAGCATCTAAAAAACTTCTCAGTGGATTATTTTTTGATGCGAAAGCTTCTGCCCTTCCCAATATTACACAGTTTACAACAATTAACGGAATAAATGGTCCGAGTGATTTACTAAGCTCAGGAAATTTAGCTTTCATAACAAGGTCAACTATAGTAACAAATGATGCTATAATAACGATATATGTTGCAATTCTTACCTGATCCGGAATCAACTTTCTTACAATAGAAATTATTAAGCTGGAGAATATAAGCACGAAAGTTGTTGCAAGTGCCATTGCAATACCGTTCATTGCAGAAACTGTTACAGCAAGTGTCGGACAGAATCCAAGCAACTGCTTGAAAGTCGGGTTTATTTCCCAGATTCCTTTTACAAATTCTTTTGTTAATGATACCTGTTTCTTCATAATTTACCTCCCTCTTTAAGGGTTCTTAATTTTTTTAGTCCTGTATCTATAATCGCAACTACAGATTTGGAAGAAATTGTAGCTCCCGTAATTGCAATTATTTCATTATCCTTTGGTGATGCACCTTCTTTTACCCAACCAATGCTTCCTTTAGAATTCAATCCTTTAAATTTTGTCTTAAAAGGTTCTTCTGTTACTTTAGTACCTAATCCCGGAGTCTCAGATTGTTCGAGTATTTCAATTGAAGATATTTTGCTAAGGTCTGGTTGTATCCCTATCATAATTCTTATTTTCCCCTGAAAGCCGTTTCCTTCGTAAACAAAGGCATATCCTATTAAATCTTTATTCTGTCCAAAGACTTTATATCCCTCGAAGTCTCCAGCAGATATTTTCTCATAGGATTTTCCTTCAGGTTGTACTATATATATAGCTTCCTCAGTTGCTTTCTGTTTATTTACCGCTATCATAGGGTCTGCCCAACTACTTACCTGGAAAAGAAGGCCTCCGGATATAAGTCCTATTCCAGTAAGGACTACCAGCATCTGAATTACTGTCTTCATTTTGTCTCTCCGAATACTTTTGGTTTAGTGTAACGGTTAATTATAGGTACAACTGCATTCATAAGTAATATCGCATACATTACTCCTTCGGGTAAACCGCCGAATACTCTAATCACTACAACAATCAATGAGATACCAAGTCCGAAAATCCACATACCTTTACCTGTAAGAGGTGATGTAACCCAGTCAGTAGCCATAAAAAATGCTCCGAATAAAAATCCTCCGCCAAAGAGATGATAAAATGGGTCTGGATATTTTGCCGGATTTATCAGCCAGATTAATGCTCCAAATACAAGAATACCAATTATCATTGAAAGAGGAATTCTCCAGTTAGCAATTCCGAACACAAGCAAAAAGAGACCACCGATAATAATTGCTAATGCCGAAGTTTCTCCTATCGAGCCGCCAATATTTCCGAAAATCATTGGTTTCAAAGCTGAAGGTATTCCGTCAAATTTCAGACTTGATAGAGGAGTTGCCTTTGAAACTGCGTCTGAAAAATTAGGTATAGTCCAAGTTGTCATTGCCACCGGAAAAGCCGCCTGTAGAAAAGCTCTACCGACAAGTGCAGGGTTGAAAATATTATAACCGAGACCGCCGAATATTTCTTTTCCGATTGCAATTGCGAAGACTGCTCCGATTGCAGTAAATACGAGTGAGAAATTCGGAGGCAATATCATTCCAAGTAAAAGTCCGGTTATAACTGCACTCCCGTCTTTTATTGTTATTTCTCTTTTCCTGATATATTTTACTCCGGCTTCAGTTCCGACACAAACCACTACAGAGGTTAACACAACAAGAATCTGATAAAAGCCATAGAATAACACTGAGCCAATCAGAGACGGGATTAGCGATATTACCACAAACCACATCGCCTGTTTTGTTGACCATCTGGAGTGTACATGGGGCGAACTTGTTAACTCTAATTTGTAAGCTGGGTTAGCTGTTGTTGTAGGCATATAAACTTTACATTAAATTATAATTTTTTTTCTCTTTGTAGCTGTAAAACTTTTTGTTTCCCGAGTCTTATCCACTGAACAAGAGGAATATTTGCCGGGCAGGTGAATGTACATGTTCCACATTCCATACATGTTGTTATGTTAAATTCTTCTGCTTCCGGATATTTTTCAAGCTGCGAGAATCTCGAGAGTTTTGTAGGCACAAGTTGTAACGGACATGCTTCGATACACTTTCCGCACCTCAGACAAGGTGTCTCAGGATGCTCATTTACTTCTTCTTTTGTCAATACTACTATTCCGCTTGTTGCTTTCATCACAGGTGCCATAAAATCAAACTGAGCAACTCCCATCATAGGTCCGCCGACTATAACTTTTACTGCATTGTCTTTTACTCCTCCGCAATACTCAATTACATCTTTAATTGATGTACCGATTTTAACAATTAAATTTTTGGGAGTATTTATTCCTTTGCCGGTTACAGTTAATGCGGCATATAACTGCGGCTCTCCTTTTACTACTGCATCATATATTGCAGTTGCAGTTCCTATGTTCTGTACTATCACACCGACATCAAGAGGTAGTTTTCCCGGGGGGACTTCCCTGTTAACACATGCTTTAATCAGCATCTTTTCAGCTCCCTGAGGGTATTTAGTCTCCAATGCTTCTACGGTTATTTCAGGAAATTCCTTTGCGGCTTCCCTTAATACCTTTATCGCTTCAGGTTTATTATCTTCAATTCCTATAATTCCTTTATCAACTCCAACCGCTCTCATAATTAAACTCAATCCTGTTACCACATCTACAGGTCTTTCAAGCATTAACCTGTAATCCCTTGTAAGATAAGGTTCACATTCGCATCCGTTCAGTATTACATAATCAATTTTTTTATCTTCAGGAGGCGATAACTTTATGAATGTCGGAAATGCTGCTCCGCCCTGCCCTACCAATCCGGCTATCCTAACGCGCTCCTTAATTTCTTCTGCCGTTACAGTTTTATAATCAAGTGGCTCATATTTCTCAACCTCACCTTTGCCGTCTGATTTTATTATTATTGATTCTTTTGGAAATCCGGATGTATTTGGCTCAACGTGAATCTTCTGTACAACTCCGGATACAGAGCTATGTATAGGGATTGATACAAAACTTTCCGGTTCCGCTATTACACTGCCCGCCTTCACTACATCACCTTTTTTAACTATTGGCTTTGCCTGTTTTCCAATATGCTGTGAAAGCGGTATAATTATATTTTCTGAATCAGGCATCACTTCTAATGCCAGATCCTTCGAGAGTTCTTTTTGTTCAAAAGGATGAACTCCACCTTTAAACGTTTTTTTCGAGAAATTTTTTATCTTGTCTAAAATGGCTTTGAAATTTAATTTTTTATAAGAAAGTATATGCTAACTTATTCAGAATAAATTTTTTTTTCAATGATAAAACGAATAAAAGATTGTTTTGTATTTTTATTGAAGGATTCGCAAAATTTCCTCAAATAAGTCTTTTTGGCAAAACCCCGATTTTCTTAAAAGTGTGGTATTAAGTGATACATCATATACAGGTTTCACTGTAGGAATATCTTTTAAATATATTTTTTTCAATAGTGTTTCGTCAAATCCGCCTGCTTTGCATAACAGCTCCCCGAGTTCAAATCTTGATACTCTCTGAGGTCCTGCAAAGTTCAAAGTTATATTTTTTATGCCCGAAATTACTATCTGTGAGATTATCTCAGAAGCATTAAGTAAAGATAACGGAGTCCTTATCTGGTCAACAAAAAGATATGAAAGATTTCGTTTTTTGAGATTTTCGAGCATAATATGGAAATTATTTACAGAGCCATTAAGCCCTATTCCGAAAAGCAGGGCTGTCCGCAGTATTACATAATTTTCTGTTACGGATTTTATAACTTCTTCTGCTTCAACTTTTGAAACTGCATAGGACGAAAGCGGATTAATTTTCCCGTTTTCAGATAGCATTCCGCCGCTGTTTCCGTCATAGACTAAATCAGTTGAAGTAAATATTATTCTCGCATTTATTCTTTCGCATGATTCAGCTATTTCCCTTGTGGCTTCAACGTTAACCTTCTTCACTTCACTATATGGCATTGCATCTGCCGCTTCAGGTCTTGTTATTCCCGCAGTATGAATAACACAATCAGGTTTATATTCAAGTATTATTTTTCTCAGTTCTGTAAGATTTCTGAAATCTACACGGATTGAACTATAATTTTTTGTGTTTCCTACTCTCGTGTTGTATAAAGCAAGAATTTCATTTTTTTTACTGAGTTCAATATTGAGATATTGACCTAATAATCCCGATGCACCTGTGATAATGACCTTCATCAAATAATAATATTAAGAGTATGTTATATTGTAAATTATTTTAGTAAATTTAGTAAAAAATAATCTAATTATGAAGACAAGAAACATAATTTTCTGGATACTCGCAGTTATAATAACGGTTGCTTCTGCTTACTATCAGCGTATTACCGGTCCGACTTATCCTCTGAGCGGGTCTGATTCTTTTCAGGGAAAAGATATAATTTACAGGTTTGAAAGAAGTCATTCCACAAATTCTGACTGCCCTGTAATAGTACCGGTTGAAGACGAAACTTACAGAGGTACGATACTCTGGAAAAGGCATAAGACAAATGATGAATTAACAAGGGTAGATATGATATTACTTAAAGATGTAATTGTATCAGAAGACATTCCTGAGAAATATCAGAAAGGATATTTCCTTTACGGTACATTACGCAAACAGCCGCCTGCAGGGAAATTAAATTACTATGTGAGATTAATTAAAGATAATACTGAAAAAGTAATTCCGGCAAGCGAACCTGTAGTAATCAGATTTAAAGGTGATGTTCCGACATATATTTTAATAATACACGTAATTGTTATGTTTCTTTCAATGCTCATAGCAACTAGGACAGGTCTGGAAATATTCATGCCTGAACCGAAATATACAAAATATATTTTGTGGACACTTCTGACTTTAATCATCGGAGGTTTAGTTCTTGGACCTATTGTTCAGAAATATGCTTTCGGTGAGTACTGGACAGGAATACCTTTCGGCATTGACCTGACTGATAATAAGACGTTGATAGCGTTCATTGGCTGGCTCGTTGCTTTTATAATGTATAAACGCTCTCAAAAACCGAAGCTCTGGATACTTGGTGCCGCTATTCTGATGCTTATTGTTTATTTAATACCACATAGTGTTCTTGGTTCTGAATTAGATTATAGTCAGATGAAATAAATTAATTATTAATAACTATTATAAAATGATAAAAATACTAAAACTATCCTTAATTGCTTTTTTATTTGCATTTAATTTTGCGCACTCATTTCCCGTTGATTCATTAGAACTTGTAAGGAATAATGAAATCACAAAACAGGAACTCTTTCAGCATCTGAAATATCTCGCAGATGATAAACTCGAAGGTAGATTTCCGGGAACACAGGGAGATATTGACTCACGAAATTATATAATATCGGAATTTAAAAAATACGGACTGAAACCCGGGAATAGAGATGACTATCTTCAGTTCTTCAGTTTTCAGAGGGAATTTAAAATAGCTGGCAATAACTACACTTATTTATCAACCAATGGTAAAACTCTTAAATTATTTTTAGAAAATGACTGGTATCCGGTATCTTATTCAGAAAACGGAAAATTCAATGCAGAACTTGTTTTTGCAGGATACGGAATTAATTCAGATAATTACAATGAATATAAAAATATTGATGTAAAAGGCAAATTCATAATTATCTTCAAAGGTGCTCCCGGTTTTAAAGACAAAAGAATTCCTGAATATCTCGGGAAAGATAGATATAAAATATCTATAGCAAAAGAACTTGGCGCTAATGGAGTTATATTTGTAAACCCTCCAGATTACGACGATGAGATTGATCTCTCACTCGTAGATGACCTTTCGCAAAAATCAGGATTACCGGTTATTCAGATTAAAAGGAATATTATTGCCGGTCTGTTTGAAAGTGAAGGTTTGAATTTAGATAATATTTATAAAGAAATTAATTCAACTTCGAATCCACAGAGTATAGCACTGAAAAAAAGTAAGATTGAAATGCAGATTGAAATTGAAAAAAAGGAAGTTGAAACAACAAATATACTCGGATATCTTGAGGGTTCAGATCCGGTTTTGAAAAACGAAGTTATTGTTATCGGAGCACATTACGACCATCTCGGATATGGTGAGAGAAATAGTCTTGACCCTTCTAAGACAAGGAAAATCCATAACGGCGCAGATGATAACGGTTCAGGAACAGTAGGAGTACTTGAACTCGCACAGAAAATTTCTTCCAATAAAGATTTATTTAAAAGAAGTGTTCTCTTCATGTGTTTCGGTGCTGAAGAGCAGGGATTACTTGGTTCGGATTATTTCGTCAAATCTGATTTATTTAATAAGTATAATATTGTATCAATGATTAATCTTGATATGATAGGCAGACTAGAGAATAACGTACTTGTAGTTAACGGAACCGGGACATCCGATACCTGGGAAAAACTCCTGAACGAAACAAACAGTAATTATAATTTCAGTCTCTCGCTCGGGAAAGAAGGTTTCGGCGGTTCAGACCATTCATCATTCAACAGGAAAAAAGTGCCTGTTCTCTTTTTCTTCAGCGGGATTCATTCAGACTATCACAAATCAACAGATGACTACTGGAAAATAAATTACGACGGACAGGAGAGAATTTTAAGATACGTATATGATGTTGCAAAAATTGTAGCAAATCTCGATAGCAAACCGCTTTATGTTGAAGTAACTGAAAATAATCAGCCGACAAGAACAAATTTCAAAGTAACGCTTGGAGTAATACCTGATTTCTCATATAATGATAAAGGTTTCAGAATTTCCGGCGTAAAACAGGGCAGTCTCGCTGAAAAAGCAGGAATGAAAAGCGGAGATATAATCATTAAACTTATCGGCAAAGATATAAATAATATATACGACTATACTGCGGCTCTCGGTGATTTGAAAAAAGGTGATAAAGTTGAAATTGTATATATCAGAGATGGTGTCGAAACTTCAGTATCTATAGATGCTGAATAATTATTTTATCAGGGTTCTTCACAGGTTACAACTGCACAGGCGTAACCATCTGTATGTGAAATGCTGATGTGATATACGTACTTTGAAAATTCGTTATCAGTGGTGTGGTTAATATATGGTTTGCCGCGCTCATCATTGAGGATTTCAATATCTTTCCAACCGAAATCTCTGGATATTCCTGTTCCGATAGCTTTGGAATATGCCTCTTTTGAGGCAAATCGCCCGGCAAAATGAAGTTCAGGTTTTGAGAATTTTTTACAGTATTCAATTTCTTTTTCGGTCAGGATTCTGTTGAAAAACCTGTCGCCGAATTTTTCAATTACACCTTTGATTCTCTGGATTTCTATTATATCTATTCCAATGCCTTTTATCATAACTGTTTTATTATTTTATTGAAACAATATTAATAATTTTAAGATGTAAAATCTATATAAAGCGGGAAAAATTATGGCTAAAATAAAAACAAGATTTGTATGTCAGAAATGTGGTTACAGTACTGCAAGGTGGATTGGAAAATGTCCTGAATGCGGAAGCTGGAATTCATTTGTTGAAGAAATTCAGGACTCTGCCGTTTCGAAAAAATCTAAAAATACCGAGCGGAAAGCCGATTCAGCTAATATATTAATGCTTTCCGGCATTAGCGAAACAAAAGAAGTGAGATTTGCTACCGGAATTGCTGAACTTGACAGAGTGCTTGGTGGCGGAGTTGTTAATGGCTCTGTTGTTCTTATTGGCGGTGATCCGGGCATCGGTAAATCAACATTGATGCTTCAGATATCTTCTAAACTTTCCGGTAAAAAATTTCTTTATGTAAGTGGCGAAGAATCAGCAATACAGATAAAAATGAGAGCAGAACGGCTTGGAAATATTCCTGAAAATTTTTTTGTTCTCTCTGAAACTAATCTTGAACTGATTGAAGCTGTAATAATTCAGAAAGAACCGGACTTTGTAATAATTGACTCAATACAAACAGTTTACCGTCCCGAACTCGAAAGCGCTCCGGGTACTATATCGCAATTAAGGGAAAGCACAGCAAAACTAATAAATATAGGGAAAACCCTGAATATTCCAATTTTTATAGTTGGACATATTACAAAAGACGGTGCAATTGCGGGTCCGAAAATTATTGAACACATGGTTGACGTGGTTCTGCAGTTCGAAGGAGAGAGAACTCACCTTTACAGGATTTTACGTGGAATAAAAAACCGTTTTGGTTCAACGAATGAAATCGGAATTTTTGAAATGACTGAAAAAGGGCTGAAGGAAGTTCCGAATCCGAGTGAAGTATTTTTATCGCAGAGGAATTACGGCGCTTCAGGTTGTGTGATTTCATCTTCAATCGAAGGAACAAGACCAATCTTAATTGAAATTCAGGCACTCGTATCACCTACAAGCTATGGATTCCCTCAGAGAACCTCAATGGGATTTGACCTGAAAAGACTGAACATCATAATAGCAGTTCTGGAAAAGAAACTCGGTTTATTCCTGAACAAATATGATATATTTATCAATGTTGCCGGAGGTGTCAAAGTTGATGAACCTGCTGTTGACCTCGCCGTTGCAATGAGCATATATTCTTCATACAAGGATATACCGGTTGATTCAGAAACAATAGTGCTCGGAGAAGTCGGACTTGCAGGAGAAATAAGAACAATAAGCAACATAGAAAGAAGAATTAGCGAATCCGAGAAACTCGGGTTTAAGAGAATCGTACTTCCGAAAAACAATCTGAAATATATTAACACAAAAAAATACAGAATTGAAATTACGGGAGTTGAGAATATAAAAGAAGCACAGGGAAAATTAGTTTAAAAATTTTGAACTTAAATAAATTATTTTTTTAAACTATATTCAGATAAATAAAAAGTATCGTTATGGAAAATAATTTTAAAACCATCTACAGACATATCATAGAAGAAGAAAGAAAAATTCCCGAAGCAACGGGACAACTTTCGGATTTGCTTTCTGATATTGCACTTGCCTGTAAAGTTATTTCACTTGAAGTAAACCGTGCCGGATTAATTGACATACTCGGATTAACCGGGAATGTAAACGTACAGGGCGAAGAAGTGAAAAAACTTGATGAATATGCAAATGCCGTGCTTACTTATTCAATGAAACTCGGAGGTCACGCCTGTGCAGTATGTTCTGAAGAGGAAGAAGAATTTATTCCAATTGATACAGAATTTGGTCATGAAAGATTTGAGAATAAATACGTTTGCCATTTTGATCCGCTCGATGGTTCATCAAATATTGATGCAAATATTTCAATAGGAACTATATTTTCAATTTACAAAAGGGTTTCCTTAAAAGGTCCGGGAACATTGGAAGATGTATTGCAACAGGGAATTCATCAGGTAGCGGCAGGTTATTGCGTATATGGCTCAAGCACAATACTTGTTTACACTGCAGGCAAGGGAGTTCATGGATTTACACTTGACCCTGCCGCAGGCGAATTTATATTATCACACGAGAATATTAAAATCCCAAAAAAGTCAAAGACATATTCTGTAAATGAAGGCAATTATGTAAAATGGAGTGAAGGCGTAAAGAAATATATTAATTACCTTAAAGAAGAGGATAAAGATACAGGGCGTCCGTATTCTTCAAGGTATGTTGGCTCACTTGTTGCTGATTTTCACAGAAATCTGTTATACGGCGGAATTTTCTTATATCCGGCAGATAAGAAAAACAAAGATGGGAAACTTCGCCTTATGTATGAAGCAAATCCGCTTTCAATGATAGTTGAACAGGCAGGCGGTAGTGCTTCAGATGGTAAAAACCAAATTCTTGAAATTAAGCCGAAAGCACTTCATCAGAGAACACCATTGATAATCGGTAGTGAAGAAGATGTTAAGATGGCAGAGAAGTTTATAGCTGAATATGACAAATAAGAAATACCTGCTCGCCGCAGTTTGTCTTGTTCATTTTATTCTGGGACTTGATATAAATATTGTAAGCGTATCATTACCTGCAATTTCTTCTCATTTCAACGTCAATGCTTCCGGGGCATCAAGAATAGTATGGGTATATTTTTTAATACTTACAGGTTTTTTACCCGGCTTTGGAAGACTCGGAGATTTAATCGGTTTTAAAAAACTTTTCCTATCAGGGATTTTTATTTTTTTCATTGGCTCAATTTTGAACTCTCTTTCTTTAAACCTTAATTTTTTAGTTATTGCAAGAGCTTTTCAGGCACTTGGTACTGCAGTTTTATTTGCTCTTACTCCTGCAATTATCTCTTCATATATTGATGAAAATATAAAGGGCAGGGCTTTTGGAATTAATTACATTTTCACGGCTCTTGGCGGAGTTGTTGGCAGATCATCAAGTGGATTTATAACAAATGCTTTTGGCTGGAACTCTGTTTTTCTGATTACAATACCTTTTGCGATTGGCGCTTTGGTCTTAAGTTATTTTTTCGTACCGGATATAAAACAAAAAAATACATCAGGTAAATTTGATATTGCAGGGTCTTTTTTAATCTTCATAGCATTGCTTTCGTTTTTATTTGTAATGAACTCGGGAAATGATTATGGATGGTTATCTTCTGAAATAATTTCTCTTTCTGCGATTTCAGTAATTTTTTTTACAGGATTTTTCATCAGACAAAAAAAAGCTACATATCCCCTTTTGAAACTAGGATTGTTTAAGAAATCTTCTATTACATTCCACCTGCTGATTTTTATGATAGTTTATATTATCACCAATGGAATGATTTTCATTACTCCTTTTTTCCTTCAGCTTATGAAAGGATTTGACGGTAAAGAAGCTGGTTTGCTTATGACTATACCTTCTGTTTTACAAATGATTTTCGGATTCCTGTCCGGATATTTATCAGATAAAATTTATATAAGAAAAATATTATTTGCAGGTTTTATTACAGTATTAGTTTCATTCGTTATGTTTCTTTTCTCAGGTGCAGGGATGCATTTATTTTTTATTATTTCCGCTCTTACAATTTACGGAGCGGCAATCGGATTTTTAATACCTGCAAATACAAATACAGTTATGAAGTTTGCCCCGGATGAAGATAAAGGAAGTATATCAAGCATAATGACAACAACAGTAAGAGCCGGTTCTGCAATAGGAGTCTGTATTTTCAGCGCAATTTTCTCTATTTATGTACCCCAGAAAAATCCTTTAAAGGCAAATCTGCCTGAAGAAATTCTGAGTAAAGGATTCTTCGCAGTTTTCATTTTCGGAATTGCAGTGTCTTTAATCGGATTGATTCTTGTTAATTTTACAGCACAAAAAAAGATTATTTCGGCGGATTCATAAAGTTATAACTCCTGAATGCCTCAATGTTATCTTTTGTTATTTCCAAAAAAATTCTCGTCTGGTTTTTTTCATAATCAATTTTCATATTCTCGATAATTTTCATGCCGGGAGCATTTTCATTCTTTGTTGCTGAGGCAGCAAGCTTTGAAAGAGCTATCATTCCGCTCAGCATCTTGGAAAAATTTAATGCATTTGTTTCATCAGGGAATCCAAACTGAACAGTAACCTTCAAATCAGATGACATTTTTCCCGAAAGGCAAACTGACTTTACTGCCTTCGAAAGATTTCTCAGCATTATATCCTGCTTATTTACTGTATCCTGTCCTGAAGATTTAATCTTATTTGTATCAATCTCAAAAGATGAAGTATCGGGATAGCTTTTTGATTTTGACTCAATGAAATTAGAAAAAATTCCTCTGATAAAAGATGATTCTGTTGAGACAAGCCAGAAAGAATTTTTAAAATAAGAATTTTCAATTGCGGATAATACTTCCGGATTTTTTAAAATACCTGTCTGCGAGGTATCCTTTACATCTCGCATTTCCTTTATCCTTGAAGGGAAATTACTCGCACAGATTGTTCCGTTATCTTTTAGAAAGAAAAAGAGATTTTTCTCCCTGTGGGAATATACAGTAATGCCGTCATCGAAAGTTTCTTTATAAAGATTTGTATCAGACTCTGCATAGGATTTCAGCTTATCCTTATTAAATGAGCCGCGTAAAACAAAAGAGTTTTCACCTTCCCATGAATTAGAAATATATATCTCATCTAATCCATTTGAGATAGAAGCATCTGTTGCGTTTTTAAATACATTTAACATTCCTCCAAGTTCACTTTCTGCTTTGATAATGGAATCAGAGACATAAGTTTTCCAGAAATCAGTTTGCCTCATATTTTTAAAACTCATATACATCACAAACTGCGGATTTTCCTGAAGCAGACTAAGGGTTTGTCTTACAGTAGCTGTAAGTTTTTCATTTGAACTATCATTACCGCAACCGAAAAGAAAAAGCGGGAAAAGAATAAAAATTAAAAATCTTCTCAGCATTTTTAATAATCCTTTTTATTAAAAAAGTAAATTGAAAGAAAAAGCATTGCAACCATGAATATACCTGAAGTAATAACCGGCTGATATGCAAAGAAAAATCCTCCTGTTGCAGTAAAAGAACCTTCTATAAGAGATGAAGCGATTGCCCTTATATCCCACGGCTTTGGCAGTAAATAATAAATAAAGTCAATTATAAACATAACGGGCTTATTTGTAATAACCTGAGCCATTTCGTTTTTAAGGGATAAAATTGCAGTAATCGGGAAGAACAACATTATATTCACAATCAGCGAGAGAATCGTACTTCTGAAAAGCAAGCCCGTCAGAATAATTGCCGAATACATAACAGCAAAAATATATGTATAATATATAACTGAATAAATCACGAAATCAAAATGCCATACACCAGATTTCGCAGATACAATTATCCATATCAGCAGGACAAGATACAGAAGTGCAAAGAAAATAATTATTACGCCTGCTAAATATTTTGAAAGAATAATAGAAGTTCTCGAAACGGGTTTTGAAAGCAAAACTTCAATATTCCCTTTTTCAAGCATTGAAGGAATAAACGAGGAAACCATAACCATAAACAAAGTCATTATTATCAGAAACGGCGGTTGAGAAATCATCAGTAATTCAATTGATATAATAAACTGTCTGTAATCGAACTCCTCATTTGCCTGCATAAGCGCAGGAATACCTTCTACAGAATCAAGATTTATCAATGCAAGTATTAGGAGAACTATAAAAGAAAATAAACCGAATACAGATAGAAGAATTTTCTTTGAAAGTGCTTCCTTAATTGTTCCTTTAATTAATGCCCAGAAAATCATACTGCCTCCTGTCCGATAACGTTTATAAATAAATCTTCAAGTGAATTCTTTTCATGTGAGATTGAATTTATCAGCACCTTTTCCTTCCTCAGATAGTCAATAAGCAGATTAAGATCTTCAAGTGAAGAAGATTTATATTTAAAATCATTTTTACCTCTGATTTCTGCTTTATACTGAGTGAGCAAAGTGTTAAGCAAATCTTCACTTAAATCCGATGTTTTGAATATATAAACATTTTCATTAACAGTCAGGTCTTCAACAGTACCTTCTTTAACCAATAAGCCCTTATTAAGTATTGCAACTGTATGACAAATCAGCTCAACCTCACTAAGCAGATGTGAATTAACAAGTATTGTTTTCCCTTCAGAATTCAGATTAACAAGGATATCCCTGATTTGTTTTCTGCCAATAGGGTCAACTCCGTCAGTCGGCTCATCGAGAAAAATCAAATCCGGATTATTTAACATTGCCTGAGCCAGACCCAATCTCTGCAACATTCCCTTTGAATATTTCTTGATTTTTGTCTTACGCCATTTCTCCATGTCAACAAGCGGAAGAAACTCATCTGTTTTTTTCTTTAGCTCAGTATGGTTCATTCCGGATAATTCACCGTAAAAATAAAGGACTTGTTCTCCTGTCATATATTCAGGGAATCTGTGATTTTCAGGCAGAAAGCCAACTCTCTTCCTGCTATGAAAATTCGAAATACTTTTCCCGAAAAGTTCTGCTTTTCCTGAAGTCGGGAAAATAATTCCAAGCAGGATTTTCACAAGAGTTGTTTTGCCTGCTCCGTTTGGTCCAAGCAACCCGAAAATCTTTTTCTCTTCTATGTTGAGAGTCAGATTATCAAGTGCCTTAACTGAATTACCTGAGAACCTGCCTGCACTGAATATTTTGGTCAGATTCTCTGTTTGAACAATATTCATTTAAATAAATTTTTAAATTCTTCAAAATCTTTTTTACTCATTCCGGAAGGTTTTTCATTGTCCGAAGTATTTTCTTCTTTCTCAATCTTTGTTACCTTGACTGTATTCTCTTTCCAGAATTCCTCTGACTTCTTTACTTCACATCCGCAAGCCCTTGCCAGACGATAAATTTCCATATCAGAGCTAACAACTGTAATTTGGTTTTTATTGTAATTCTCTTCAATGAACTGCCTTATGACTTCGTCGGCTGTTTTCTTTCCGGAAAATATCACGCTGCTATCCGAATAATTTCCGAAACCATCAAATACAATTTTAAGCTTATCACCTCGTCCTAACCTGCTCCTTACACTTTCCAGCAATGACCTTCCCGAAGCCATCTTATCATTATCGAAAAGCTTCTTCAGTCCTGCAACCTTATGTATCAAATTGTTTCCGTCTATTATTATATATCTCATTTCTTTTCTTTTTCTACAAACATATCACCCTTACGGGGTGAATTCAAAAAACATCTCCAATCTACGAACGTTCCACCCCTGCGGGGTGAATTCAAAAAACATCTCCAATCTACAAACGTTCCACCCCTGCGGGGTGAATATGAAAAAAATATTTCTAATCTACAAACGTTCCACCCCTACGGGGTGAATTAAAAAAACATCTTCTATCTACGAACATATCACCCCAACGGGGTGAATTCAAAAAACATCTCCTATCTACGAACGTTTCACCCCTACGGGGTGAATTCAAAAAACATCTCCTATCTACATACTTTCCACCCCTGCGGGGTGAATTCAAAAAACATTTTCAATCTACGAACGTATCACCCCTACGGGGTGAATTCAAAAAGCATCTCCTATCTACATACTTTTCACCCCTGCGGGGTGAATATTAAATTCATTTCTAATCTACAAACGTTCAACTCCAATGGAGTTGTTTTCTTTCTCATTCACGCCTTCTCCGTAATTACCGCGAAAGTGCTTCTTTTTGCATCCCGACTTGTCGGGACCGGGAATCCATTCCGCACCAGTCCGTCTCCTCAGCGTCCTCTGCGAATCTGTGCATTCCACTATGGCCTGATCCTGTTTGGTCTCCTTGCAAACGGAATTGCCTCTCTTATATGCTCAAGATTACACAACCAGCTCACAATCCTCTCAATACCAAGCCCGAAACCAGAATGCGGAACACTGCCATATCTTCTCAGATCAATATACCATTGAAACTCATCTTCCGGAAGTCCGTGCTCACGAATTCTCTCAAGTAATAAATCGAGATTATCTTCTCTTTGAGAACCACCGATAATTTCACCAAAGCCCTCCGGAGCAAGGACATCAACTCCAAGCACTAAATCAGGATTTTCCGGATCACGTTTCATATAGAATGCCTTAGCACCTGATGGCCATCTATGAATCATAACCGGTTTATCAAAATCTTCAACAATTGCTTCTTCGTGCGGAGCTCCGAAATCCTCTCCCCAGGGAAATGGTCTTATATGTTCTTCGCCGTTTTCAGTTTTACGGATTAAAGGAATATCTTTCTTGCGTAAAATTTCAACTGCTTCAGAATAAGTCAGTCTCGGGAAGGGTTTCTTTACATTTTCAAGTTTTGTAGTATCCCTGCCAATGAAATCAAATTCTTTTTTTCTGTTTTTAATAACACGCTGAACAACATACTCAAGAAAATCCTCGATGAGATTCATATTATCATTCAGATCATAATATGCCATTTCGGGCTCCATCATCCAGAATTCAGTGATATGTCTGCGGGTCATAGAGTTTTCTGCTCTGAATGTCGGACCGAGAGTAAACACCTTACCAAGAGCCAAAGCACCGGCTTCAGCATAAAGCTGACCTGATTGGGAAAGATATGCTTTCCCTAAATCAAAATAATTGGTTTCAAATAAAGTAGAAGTGCCCTCGCAGGCATTCGGAGTAAATATCGGAGCATCAAATAAAATAAAATCATTTTCATACATATATGTGCGTATTGCCATAATAACCTCATTTCTGATTCTGAGAATTGATGCCTGTCTTGGAGAACGAAGCCAGAGATGTCTTTTCTCAGAAAGAAAATCAACTCCGTGTTCCTTTAATGTAATCGGATATGGCTCTGCAATGCTGACAATCTCAAGATTATTAATCTGCAATTCATAAACGTCATCTTTTTTAGGATGTTTAGTAACCAACCCTGTAACGATTACAGAAGATTCCTGAGTAAGTTTCTGGAAATCATTCCAAACTGATTCCGGAACTTCCTTCTTTGAAACAACTCCCTGAATAAGCCCTGACCCATCTCTTAATTCGGGGAACATAAGTTTACCCGAAGAGCGAATGTTGTAAAGCCATCCTTTAATCGTGACTTCCTTATCAACATATTGCGATATTTTATCTATTTGTACCCACATATAGAATTAATTATATAATATTTAATAACAAACTTTTAATTTAGCTATTATTCCCCACAAATTAAACGGAAAAACAAATTACCTGCATATCCCTCCTTCGCTATTCCATTAACAATGAACTGCCTTAAATTTATTAAATATTATAGCAATACAAAGCTACTGTTCGTTTAACCATTTTCTTCTTGATTTATAATTCAATAAATATGATTTTTTACATTTATCATCTAAAAAAGATCTATTAGTCAACTGTTCAACCTTTTCCTGTTCCATTAAAAATGGTTTTAATAAAAATTCAATATCCTTTTCCGGAATCTCAATCCTCTTAGCGAATTCAACGAAATCTGATTTACAGGGGTGATTTGTTTTTTTGTAATACTCTGATTTAAAGTCGTCCGCGAACAACCCTTTTTTTAGTGCAAAATCAGAATCATCCACATGAATCCGTGTATTCACCAAATCATAGGCAGGACTTAATATATAATCACCTGAGGATGTCTCCAAAAGTGAAAAGTTTTTCAAATGTGCATCACCATTAGAAAAAAGATAGTTAAATACAATCAATTTAAAATAGTTAATAATTTCAACCTTATAAGCTGGAACATATCTCTTAAGTAATTGACCGGCTTCTTCGTAACTATATTCGTACTTAAAATCTGGTCCCGCTGTATCCTTTGTTTTTCCTGCTAATGACGCAAAATCTTCTTTCCCAAGCTTTGTTCCGTCAGGCTTAATATCAAATCTTTTTGTTATGTATGCGGGTTCGCCGTTTTTAAAAAAAATTAAAGCGTTTTCTGCTATTTTAATTCCATAAACCTGTTTGGCAATTTGCATTGTTAAATGTTCATTCGCAGGGACTTGAGTATATTTTTTTAAGTCTCTTGGAATTGGTTTTAAAATATAAGTTCCTTGTTCACCTTTCTCAGTTAAACGAAGTTTATTTTTAATCAGAATCATTGATACTTTTTCCCGGATTCCTGAAATCGAAATTCTGCTTCTGCTCTCCAGGAATTTTTCAGTGTCTTCTTCATCATTTTGTGTATAAGAGTAAGGCAAAATATGATTCACCTTTTTTCCCATAAAAAGATTTTTTAAGCAGGTCGCACTATATGTTTTAAATCCCGGAGCAAGAGTACCGGGACAATTATTTATATCTGATATATTCAAGTATTTTTCTCTAATGGTTTTATTGAAATGGCACCAATCGTATCATATTTGGCTGTAGCTAATAATAATCCAAAATTATCATTCTCATCAATTTTCAGTCTTATGCATTGTAATTTTTTATTAGCTCCCTCTGAAATCATATTATAAAAAAAAGGAAATAAGTAAGTTGATTTATATATTCGATTCGTTTTAGGTAAAGTCAAACTAACTGCTGGTTTAGAAGAATCTGAATAATAATTTTCGTCATATTCAAAAATATAACTATTTATATTTTCTTCAGTCAACGTTCCTGCGAAATCTTCATTTCTATATACAGCGGCTTTTCTCATTTACTTTAGTTTAATTTTTTAACTTCTATATTAATTTCTAATCCAATTACTTCTAATATTTTTTCTAATGTATTAATTGATGCATTTAGGCGTCCTGACTCTAAAAGATACAAAGTATTTAAACTGACATCTGCCATTCGGGCTAAAGCAGGTTGTGTTAACCCTAATTCATTTCTTCTCTTTTTGATTTTATTTCCTATTTCTGATAATAACATTTTATTGTGATTTATAATATAATAATAGTAACAACCAGAAAAAAATGCAAGATAAATCTTATTATATAGTGATTTATAGTGTATATTTATCGAATAAATGATTACACGATAGTATAATCATAATATATTATGATTTTTTATGTAATATTGATTATTTAAGAAATATTAATGCCCATATTCCCATTTTAATGTGATATTAGTATTAAAATGCATTTAATAAAGAGGAATTAAATTTGAAAGTGGGGGGAAATCCATTACACAGCAATCAAACTGAACATTATTAAGACCATATAATCTCTTTTACAAATGACTGCAGAACTTTGTATCATTAAAATACTTAAAATGTTCATAGAAATTCATCTTCGATAGTGTAAACCTGAGGAAATCCTTTACATCCGCTTAATCTGTGTTCAAAGTTCTTTCTTTACAAACTGAGTTTAATCCCGACTTTCCCCGGAGATATAAACACACCTCCTCTGTATTTATCACTGACATCAAAATCGAATAAATGTGCATCAACATAGGCATCTGCGAGATTAATTAAATAAAGCAAACCGAAATAAAGTATAAACTGGTCCCGCTGGTCTCTGTAAAATTCTCTCAGGTTCTTGTATCGCGTATCGCCGGAAGGATTTTGAGGTGTTATGGAAGCATCATATAAATCTCTGTTTTCTATAAACTTATTATTGTTTTTAATCGCCACATATACAAAATAACTGCCAATTCCCGCAACAACAGGTATTTTCCAGTAAGATTCATTATAATATTGCCCTAAGCCCGGCAGAATAGCTGAGAAAAGGACCGCTTTCCACGGTTTTTTTTTCATTACAAATTTTTTTACAGCCGTATCCTGTCTCGTTGTATCTGAAAGGACTGATTGAATTAATTCAAGCTTTTTAAATTCTGACAGACTTAATTCAGAATCAGATTTGAGTGAGAGCTTTTCCTGAGAATATATTTCAGCAGAAAAAACAAGAGAAATTATGGAAATAAAAAAAGCACTCTTTTGAAAAAGAGTGCTAAAATCAATATGAAGTATGAATTGCCGCAAAGTTAAAACTTTTACGGATTTTGATTCTGCTGCTGGTCAGGTTGCTGAGTTGGAGGTGCATCGGGACTTGGAATATTCTGCTGCGGAATTGTCTGCTGAACAGGTGCACTACCGCTGTTTTTCTGCAGTACACTTTCAGTTGAATCTGTAGTTTTACTGATGTATAAATTCATCAGAAGCGAAACAAGTAAAAATATTACTGCGAGAACTATGGTTGACTTCTGAAGGAAATCAGATGTTCTCCTTGCGCCAAACATAGTAGTAACATTTGAACCACCGAAAGTCGAAGTCAATCCGCCACCTTTTGAAGATTGCAAAAGTACAACTCCAATAAGCAGAATACATACAAAGACTAAAAGTATAATTAATAAAGTTATCATATTTATAAATTAATATTTAAGATACTTCTAATTTACAAAAATTTCAAGTCAACAAGGACTGACCTTATGGAAGAATCAATCCTTTTGCTTCTCCAAATCCGATTCTTAGACCTTCTTTTTCGCAGAATCCTTTTATGATAACTTCATCACCGTCATTGAAAAATTTACGTTCAGTTCCGTCAGGCAATTTAATGGGTTCAGTTCCACGCCATGTAAGTTCAAGCATGGAGCCGCGGTTTATTTTTTCAGGTCCGCTTATTGTTCCTGAAGCCATCATATCCCCGGTACGTGTATTGCAGCCGGTTATAGTATGGTGAGCAAGTTGCTGAGCAATATTCCAATAGAGATATTTAAAATTAGATTTCGCAATTAAAAAAGGTTCCTGCATTTTTTCGGATTTGATATACACCTCAAGATTTATATCATAGGTTGGATTTCCTTTTGTTTTTAAATATTCCATTGGTTCGGGATCCTGTTTTGGTCCTTCAACTTTAAAAGGTTCAAGAGCTTCGAGTGTAATTATCCATGGTGAAATAGTAGTGGCAAAGTTTTTTGAGAGAAAAGGACCGAGCGGAACATATTCCCATTTTTGTATATCCCTTGCACTCCAGTCATTTACAAGTACCATTCCGAATATATGTTCAAGAGCATCATCTGTTTTTACAGGATTGCCGAGTTCATTACCGGTTCCGATAAAAAAGCCCATTTCAAGCTCAAAATCCAGTTGCTTTGTTTTACTGAATTCAGGAAAAGGTTTATCGTCGTTTTTAATCTGACCAGATGGTCTTCTGACTTTAGTTCCGCTTATCACTACAGAACTTGCCCTGCCGTGATAAGCAACGGGAAGATGAAGCCAGTTAGGCATTAATGCGTTTTCTTTCCCTCTGAACATTATACCTACATTTGTTGCATGCTCACGTGATGAATAAAAATCTGTGTAATCTCCTATTGCAACCGGCATGAGCATTTCAGCTTTTGAAAGAGGATATAGAATTTCATCTAATATTTTATTATTACCCGCAAGCGGAGATTCTTCTGAAAATAGTTCCTGAATTTTTTGCCTCGCTTCAATTCTTGCATTTTTACCAAGACTCATAAATTTATTCAGCACCGGTTCTGAAAATGGCTTAGCTCCTGCAAAGGAACAAGTATCGAAATAGCCTGAATTTTCGAGAATATTCAGATTAATAATAAATTCACCAATTGCCGTACAGATATCAGGTTTACCATTATTTAGATAAACACCAAACGGAATATTTTCCAGAGGAAAATCAGAATTCTTTTCAATATCTAAAAATGATTTCATATTATTTAGATAAGTTTTAATGTTTTCAAATCGTCAATCGGCTCATCTATACTGCAACTGCCGTAAGAAAGCGAGAATGACTCTTTTATATTTTTAATATCTTTTAATGAGATTACAAAGTTTTCATAAGTTATAAAATCATCTGTGAAACTGAATTCAGTTGCTGATTCTGTATTTATTAATTTTTTCAGTATTTCCGGAGATGGATTATATTTCTCAGCAATTAAAAAACCAATGAATACATTGAAAAAACCATGCATCTTTGTATTAACTGAAGGATTGAAATGCCT
>Ga0073934_10004359_pt1 | contig 23755 bp, 20 predicted proteins | sample LarsenN4metaG_FD_76834 | JGI IMG/M metagenome (GOLD analysis project Ga0073934, IMG submission 76834) | Hot spring sediment bacterial and archeal communities from British Columbia, Canada, to study Microbial Dark Matter (Phase II) - Larsen... ... | reverse complement strand
GTTCCCATCGGTGCCTACGCGCACATCGGGCGCTTCGACCCGCCGGAGTGGATGTTCACTGATGAATACCCGCCGGCGCGCTACCGCGACGTCGCCTCCGAGTGGAAACAACTGGGCGCGCGCGTTCTGGGCGGCTGCTGCGGCACTACGCCCGATCACATCGCAGCCCTGGCAGCGCTGCGCTAGCCGGATGAGATGAGTTCCGCCTCATCCGCCTCTCCTTCCCTTCCATCCTCCACCACCGGGTTTCACAAAGTTGGGTTGCTGCCGCTGGTCTTTCTCTTCTACGCCTACACCACCGGCGGGCCGTTCGGCTACGAGGGAATATTTTCGCGCTCCGGCCCCGGGATGGCGCTGCTTTTCCTGCTGTTTGTTCCGCTGCTGTGGAGCATCCCGATGTCGCTGGCGGCCGCGGAGCTGAACAGCATCCTGCCGGTTGAAGGCGGCTTCTATCGTTGGGTGCGCGCCGCGTTCGGCGACTTCTGGGGATTTCAAGCGGGCTGGTGGAATTGGACGGGGACGTTTCTGCTGAACGCGTCCTACGGGGTGCTATTCGCCGATTACCTGGCGGGCTACGTGCCCGGGCTGGAAGGGGTATGGAAGTGGCTGTGCGGGATTGCCTTTCTGTGGCTGCTCGCCTACGCCAATATCCGCGGCATCCAGGTGGCGGGATGGATTGCGGTTGCGCTGCAGCTTGCGATTCTGGTTCCAGTCGCGTGGCTGTGTCTGGCGGCGCTGCTCGAGTGGCGGGGGAATCCGTTCGTGCCGCTGGTTCCGCCCGGGAAGGAGTTCGTGGGCGTGTTTGGCGCGGGCTTGGCGCTGGCCATGTGGAACTACGCCGGCTACGAGCAGCTCTCGAGCGTGGCGGAGGAGGTGAAGGATCCGCAGCGGACCTACGTGCGCGCGCTGGCCTTGATGACGCCGATGGCGGTTCTCACCTACGTCCTGCCGTGCGGGCTGGCGCTGGCCGCGCTCGGCAATTGGTCGGAGTGGACGACCGGCTATCTGGTGCCGGCGGCGCGGGCGATCGGCGGGCCGGCATTGGGCGCGGCGCTGCTGGTGGCGTCCATCGTCGCCATCGCCTCTCTCTCGAACAGCACCATTCTTTCCACCACGCGCTTGCCGTTCGCGATGGCACAGGATGGTTACCTGCCGCGCTGGCTGGCGGCGATTCATCCGCGCTACGGCACGCCCGTGCGTGCGATTGTTCTGTCCACGATCATTTACTCGCTGCTGGCGGCGACCAACGTGGTGAATCTGGTCGTTATCTACATCTGGACGCGCATCGCCACCTCGTTGCTGACGTTGTTTTCGGCGGCGCAGATGCGCCGGAAGTGGCCGGAGGCAGAGCGAGGGTTTCTGATTCCCGGGGGACGATTGGGGCTTCTTTACGTGACGCTGTTCCCCGCAATCCTGTGCGGGGTGGCGCTGTACTACAGCGATCCGGTCGCCATCCGCTATGGCCCGTGGCTGCTGGCTGCAGGCCCGGCGGTTTATTTGGTGGCGCGCGCCTTCCGGCGAGAACCGACTAGCCCGCCACCTTCTGCGTGATGGTCTTCGCTTGCAGGAAGAGCAAGAGGTAGTCCTTCCCGCCGGTCTTCGAGTCCGTTCCGGACATATTGAATCCGCCGAAGGGATGCGCGCCCACCAGCGCGCCGGTGCACTTGCGGTTGAGGTAGAGGTTGCCGACGTGGAAGACCTCGGCGGCCTGGTCGAGCTTGGCCTGGTTGCGGGAATAGACGGCGCCGGTCAGGCCGTACTCGCTGTCGTTGGCGATGGCGAGCGCGTGGTCGAAGTTTTTCGCCTTGATGACCGCCAGCACGGGGCCGAAGATCTCCTCCTGCGCGATGCGCGCCTTGGGGTCCAGGTCAGCGATGACCGTCGGCTGGAGGAAGTAGCCGTCGCCGCCCGCCGGCCTGCCGCCGACGGCGAGCCGCCCTTCCTTCTTCCCGATTTCGATGTAGTCGAGGATGGACTTCATCGCCGACTTGTTGATCACCGGGCCCATGAAGTTGCTGGGGTCTTCGGAGGGTCCGACCTTGAGGGCCTTCACTTTCTCGACCAGCTTGGCGAGGAAGGTGTCGTAGACTTTCTCCGCGACGATGGCGCGCGAGCAGGCCGAGCACTTCTGTCCCTGATAGCCGAAGGCAGAGGCGATGACGCCCTGCACGGCCGCGTCCAGGTCCGCCTCGTCGTCCACCACGATGGCGTCCTTGCCGCCCATCTCCAGCACCGTGCGCTTGATCCAGATCTGCCCCGGTTGTGTCCGCCCGGCTTGCTCGCTGATGCGCAAGCCCGCATCTTTCGAGCCGGTGAAGGCGATGTAGCGCGTCTTCGGATGCGTCACCAGTGCCTCGCCGGCGCTCCCGCCCGGCCCGCTGAAGAAATTCACCACCCCGTCGGGCACGCCGGCTTCCTGGAGAATCTCGACGAACTTCGCCGCCACCGCCGGCGAGTCGCTGGAGGGTTTCAGCACCACGGTGTTGCCGGTGACGATGGAGGCCAGCGTCATCCCGGCCATAATCGCGCAGGGAAAATTCCACGGCGGTATCACCACGCCCGCGCCCAGCGGGATGTAGGCCAGATAGTTTCTCTCGCCCGGAATCGGCGTCAGGGGTTGCGGCTTCGCCAGGCGCAGCATCTCGCGCCCGTAGAACTCGCAGAAGTCAATCGTCTCCGCGACGTCGCCGTCGGCTTCCGGCCAGGTCTTGCCCACTTCGTAGACCACCCAGGCGTTCATCTCCAACCGGCGGCGGCGCAGAATTTCGCCCGCGCGGAACAAGCATTCCACGCGCTGCTCGGCCGGCACCCGCTTCCAACTCGCAAACACGCGGTTGGCTTCCTCGACGGCGCGGTTGGCGAGCTCCGGCGTGCCCTTCTGGAAGACGCCGACCACCTGGTCGGGATGCGAGGGATTGAGCGAGCGAATCTTTTCTTCGGTATGGAATTTCTTTCCCGCGATGATGATGGGATACTCGCGTCCCAGCTCGCCTTTGACTTTCGCCAGCGCGGCTGCCATCGCCTGCCGGTTTTCCGGTTTGGAAAAATCTGTGAACGGCTCGTTGACGAATTCCCCCCGCTCGAGCTTCACCACTGTGGTTGCCATCTGAATTCCCCTCCTGCGGCCGGACTCCCATTCTACTGCGCTCCGTTCGCCTCCCACAACCTCAAAACTGCAGCGTTCCGGTTGCGTTGTTGGTGGAATCATCGCGGCGGAAGCCGTACTCATCGCGAATGACCGCGTCGTGCCCGGTCGGAAAGCTGTGCCTACATTTCGCCTGAATCCTGGGCGAAAAACCCCATCTGGATCTTGGGCGCTGAGGCTCCCCGGCTTGTCCTGAGCGAAGCCGAAGGGCTCCCGCGGGGGGAAAGGTCTTGGATACACACACTTCACACCTCCAGCTAGCCCTCCCCGAATACCATAGCCCCGCACCCGCTGTCCAAGAACCGTAAGGATGGTAAGGACGGTACGGACGGTAAGGATGGTACGGACCGTACGGACGGTACGGTTTTTGCGGTTTCGTCCCGTTTCAGGAATGACCCGTCTGGGCGGGTCAGGCCGCTTGTCCTGCATGTCCTGCTTGTCCTGAGCGAAGCGAAGGAAGCGGAGCGAAGGAAGCGGAGTCGAAGGATTAGGCCCTCAGCGTCCAGCCCAGTGGCCCCTGCCACTGGGAGCGGCCTTTTGCAGGCCCACTTCTCTCGAGTACACTTGCCCCGCCCATTCCGCAGACTGCGCGAGGGGCTTGCCCGCCGTAGCATGACTTCCGGCAAAGGCGGGAAGTCGGGGTCAATGGCAGAATTCTGGGACGCCGTCATCATCGGCGGAGGCCACAACGGCCTCGTCACCGCCGCCTATCTTGCCCGCGCCGGCCTGCGCGTCCTCGTCCTCGAACGTCGCCCCGTGCTCGGCGGCGCCAGCTGCACCGAAGCCCTCTGGCCGGGCTACAAAGTCTCCACCGCCGCCTACTCCTGCAGCCTGCTCCAGGAGCGCGTCATCCGCGAGCTTGACCTCCCCCGCTACGGCTACCGCATCTATCCCCGCGACCCCACCTTCTTCCGCCCCCACCCTGACGGCAGCTACTTCCTGATGTGGCAGGACCTGAAAAAGAGTTGCGCGGAGATTGCCCGCTTCTCGCCCAAAGACGCCGAAGCCTACCCCGCCTTCGAAGACCACCTCGAGCGCCTCTCGCAACTGGTGGACAAGCTCCTCTTCCTCACCCCGCCCGACCTGGCGCGGGCGGGCCTCGGCGACCTGCTGCGGCTCGGCCGGGTGGGCTGGGACTGGTGGCGGATGCCTGCCGCCGCGCGTGTGGGCGAGCTGAAAATCTTCTCCCAGAGCGCCGCCGAATTTCTGGAAGAGTGGTTCGAGTCCGAGCAGCTCAAAGTTACGCTCGCCACCAACGCCATCACCGGCACCTTTGCGGGGCCGCGCTCGCCCGGCACCGCCTACATCCTGCTCCACCATGTGATGGGCAAGGTGAACGGCCACCGCGGCCTGTGGGGCTACGTCCGCGGCGGGATGGGCACCGTCGCTGAAGCCATCGCCGCCTCCGCCCGTGCCGCCCGCGCCACCATCCGCACCGGCGCCGAAGTCGAGCGCGTCCTGGTGCGCGAAGAGCAGGCCCGGGGGGTTGTCCTCCGCACCGGCGAGGAAATCCAGGCGCGCGTCGTGGTCTCCAACGCCGACCCCAAACGCACCTTTCTGAAGCTGGTGGGCGAAAAGGAATTGGAGCCGGAGTTTGTCCGCCAGGTGCGCAACATCCAGATGAAAGGCTGCGTACTGAAGATCAATCTCGCGCTCGACGCCTTGCCCGAATTTACCGCCGCCCCGAACATTCGGGGCGGGGTCCACAAGGCCCTGATTCACATCTGTCCCTCGACGGACTACCTCGAGCGCGCCTTTGACGACGCCAAGTACGGCCGCCCCTCGGCTCATCCGTTCCTTGAAATCAGCATCCCCACAGCCTACGACGACACGCTCGCCCCTTCCGGCAAGCATGTGATGGGCATCTTCCTCCAGTACGCCCCCTATGACCTGTCCGCCGAAGCACGCTTGGCAGCGCAGACGGACCTGTCCTCCGGAGCGGCCATGCCCGCGAAGGAGGATCTGCGCGACACCAATTCCCCTGCCACGGCAAACTGGAAAACCCTCAAAGACTCCTACGCCGACTCCGTGATGGATTTGATCGAAGACTACGCCCCCGGCTTCAAGCGCCTCGTTCTGCACCGCCAGGTGCTCTCCCCGCTCGACCTCGAAGAAACTTTCGGCCTCACCGGCGGCCACATCTTCCACGGCGAAATGCTGCCACACCAGCTCTTCTCCCTGCGGCCTGTCCCCGGCTGGGCGGCCTATCGCACCCCGATTCGCAACCTCTATCTATGCGGAGCGGGAACCCATCCCGGCGGCGGCGTGATGGGCGCCCCCGGCGCCAACGCCGCCCGCGAAATCCTCCGCGCCCTCCGCCGCGGCCCCCGCCCCCGCTAACCCCCGCGGTCATACCTGGTCAGCTTGGAAGGGGTGCTCTGCACCCGCTCATCCGGCCTTTGGCCCCTTAGGTTCTTGGCTGCGTCGAGCCCGGTGGCACCTGCCACCGGCTGCAGGTAGCGGCGACGAAAAGTTTGTCTTCGTCGTCGGCCTGCTTGCCCTGAGCAAAGTCGAAGAGTCCGAGAAAACCGGCCAAGAAGGCAAGCGCTTCTTCGCCGCTACGTCAGCCCCCAGCGGCAGAAGCCGCTGGGTTGAACCAGACGGCGCGCCCCCGTTCGGCCCACGGGCTTCCGCCCGTGGGAACATCTAGTTGGCGCCGGATTCGGCCAGGCGGTTGTATTTCTTCAGCACGTCGCGCACGCGGTCGTGGGGCAGGGCAATGACCTTGCGGTTGTTCGTCCCCGTCATCGTCTCGGCCGCCACCATGGCATTGATGATGGCTTCCTCGGTGGCCTCGACCGTCGCTGCAAACAGCGGGTTCATCCGATCATTCGGCACCATCGTAAGCTGAACGTTCTTGCTCGGGTCAGCGGCTCCTGGATTCGCGGTCGAGAAGGCGATGAAGATGTCCCCCGAGCCGTTGCCCGCGATGCTGCCGTTGCGCGCCAGCCCCAGCGCTGCCCGCCGCGCCAGCCGCTTCAACTGATGCGGGAGCAGCGGCGCATCCGTCGCCACTACTATAATGATGGAGCCATCGTCCCCAGAATAAGCCGGATTCTCCGGTATCTCCCGCCCCACCGGCACGCCTGCAATCCGCAGTTGCCCCCGCAGGCCGTAGTTGCACTGCACCAGCACGCCCACGGTGTAGCTAGCTCCCCCGCCACCGGCGGGGGCGCGCACCTCGACTTTGCGCGAAGCCGTCCCGATGCCGCCCTTGAACTCGTGGCAGATCATCCCCGTGCCGCCGCCGACGTTGCCCTCAGCCACCGGCCCGCCCGCGGCTTTCTCCAGCGCTTCGAAGGCGTGCTGCTCTTTGACGTGGAAGCCGTTGATGTCGTTCAGCCACCCGTCCCAGGTCTCGGCCACCACCGGCAGCGACCAGGGCTGGTTCCCCTGCCCACGATTCACCCGCCAGGCGACTGCCGCGTCGCGCACGATGCCGACGCTGTGGGTGTTGGTAATCAGCACCGGCCCTTCCAGAAACCCCGACTCCTCGACCCAGGTCGTGCCGGTCATCTCGCCGTTGCCGTTAAGCGAAAACCAGCCGGCAAAGACGGGGTCGTTCGAGTTCTTCCCGCGTGGCAGGATGGCGGTGATGCCCGTGCGGATGGGGCCGACGCCGACTTTCAGCTCGCCGTCGCCCGCGATGAGGGTGCTGTGGCCGACTTCGACCCCGGCGACGTCGGTGATGGCGTTGAGGGCCCCCGGAGTGCCGTCGAAGGGCACGCCCAGGTCGCGTGCCCGATTCGGGCGCGCCCGCGGCTCCTTCTGAGCCAGGCACACGCCGGGCACCAGCAACACTACCAGCAGTAGATTAAGCAGGTATCTCATTGGGGTTTCGCTCCTTTTGCTCGATGAACGATGAACAATGAACAATGATTGTGCATCGGTCATCAGTTATTCGTGATTGTTCATTCGTCATCGTTCATTCGTCATTTCTCTATGGGCGCGGGCGAGCAGGGAGGCGTTGCGCGCCAGCGCGGATTCCAGTATCCGCACCTGGGCGGCGGCGGCGGGCCAGTCCTCCCGCTCGACGGCTTCGGTCAGCCCGGGCAGCTCCAGATGCCCGTACGTGTAGCGCGTGCCGTAGAGCACGTGCTGGAACCAGGGACGGCCGGGGAGGCCGTCGGGGTTGAGCCAGTTGCGCTCGACCGCGATGAGGTGGCGGTTGAGGCGCTCGCGCAGGGCGGGGTCGAGTGGCCCGGCGGCGAGCGCCTTCTCCACTGCGCGGCGCAGTTGCTCGCCCGCGCGGCGAAATTCCGCCACGCGGCCGAGTAGCGGCTTCAAATCCAGATTGTCGCGCACGCCTTTGCGCCGCGCGATTTCTTCGACGAACTGGCGAACCCTCTCGCCATAGAAGGCGAAGTCATAGGGGAGCACGTCGGCCTCGGCCAGCCGCAGCGCCAGTACGCCCCAGAGTTGCGTCAGCAGCCGATGAGTGCGGTAGCCGGGATCGCCGAATTGGTTCATCCAGAAAAAATTGTCGTAGACGGAGTGGTAGACGCCGTAGGGGCCATCGAAGCCGATGAGAATGGCCGGGACGCCGAGATGGTTGAGGAAGACGGTGTGGTCGGAGCCGCTGCCGATGCGGGTGTTGACCAGGTCGGCGTCCTTCGGCGTTTTTCCCTTGCGCGCGCGTGTGACCGTTTCCTTCCAGCCGGCGTAGAGCGTTTTGCCGGAGGGATCGGCCAGGTCGCGGCTGATTTCGACCAGCAGCGGCGCGAGCGAAGGCACGGCGGCGGGGTCGAAGTCCGGCCCCGAGACGCCGGGGTCAACGTTGATGTAGGCGACCGCTTTCTGCCGGAGCTCGTCGGCGAATTGCTCGCCCCACTCGGTAGAGGCCGTCAGGGCGACCTCCTCGCCGTCCCAACTGCAGACCACGATCGTCCGCTTCGGGCGCCAGCCCGTCCGCTTCAGTTCGCCTAATGCCCTTGTCAATTCCATCATCGCCGCCGAGCCGCTCGCCGCGTCCACCCCGCCGAACTCCCAGGCGTCGCGGTGGTTGCCCATCACGATCCATTCGTCGGGGAACTCGGCGCCGCGCAGGCGTGCCTCGACCACGTAGTTCGCCCGGGGGCTCGTGTCCATGTCCACTTTCAGGTGCACGCGCACGCGCTCGCCGCCCAGCCGGTACTTCAGCGGCAGCCCGCCCTGCCACTGCTTCGGCGCTTCCGGCCCATCCAAGTTTTCCAGCAGCGGCTTGGCATCGCGCCAGGAGAGCGGCACGGCGATGATTTTCGGAACCGACTGCGCTTCGTGGACAGGAATGCGCTCGGCTCCCTCGACGGAGGCCCACCCCGGCGTCAGCGGATCACCCGGTACGATGAAGTCATAGGTAATGGCGCCGCGCTGAATATGGCTCTCCGGGCCCCACGGCCCTTCGGGGAAGACCTTGCCCTTGCCGTGGCCGTCCTCGGCGGGATCGGAATAGATAATGATGCCGGCCGCGCCTTCCCGCTCCGCCGTCAGCGCCTTGAAGCCGCGATAGCTGTAGGGTACCGAGTAGCGCACGATCACGATCTTGCCGCGCACGTCAATGCCGTGCTGGCGCAGCACCGCGTAATCTTCCGGGTTCCCGCTGTGCGCGTAGACGAGCGGGGCGGTGACTTCTCCGGAAGCCGAAAAGCCCAGATAGCCGCCGCTCACGCGCGGGTTGGAAGTATCCGGATCAACCTCATAGGCGTCCTCGCGCAGGCTGGCCCGATACGCCACCGGGCTGACCATTTCCACTACCACCTCGCGTGGGAACGAACTGAGGACATCGTAGCGATGGAGTTGAACGTCTTCCCAGCCGTACTCGCGCCAGCGCTCGGCGATGGTGCGCGCCAGCTCGTTGTTCCGCTCCGAGCCCGCCGGGTGCGGCTCGGCAGTGAAGTGCCGGTGCTGCTTCCGCAGTTCCTCGCTGGATGGAATCGCCTTGAGCTTTTCCTCCAGCGCCTGCTGCGCGCGGCTCGCCTCCGCTGCAAAGCCGGAGATTCGTTCGGCGCGTTCCATCGCGCCGGCAAGCAAACTGACTCCGAGCGCCGCAGCCAGACCCGCAGATTTCAGCCAGTGGTGGTTGGGTTTCCTCATGTTGTTCCCTCACGTGAGGATTATGATCTGATTGCGCGTGCAATCGCCTGTTCCAGGGCGCGGGCAATCTCGGCGATTTCCTCCCCCGACACGATGTAGGGTGGCGCGAGCAGGATGTGGTCGCCCCGCTCGCCGTCCACACAGCCCTGGATGGGGTAGGTGACCACGCCTTCCTCCAGCGCGGCCTGATAGATGCGGTCTGCAAGTTTCTGTTCGGGTGCAAAGGGTTCCCGGCTCGTGCGGTCTTTCACCAGCTCGACCCCCACCAACAGCCCGCGCCCCCGAATGTCGCCGACCACCGGCAGGTTCTTCAGCGGTTCCAGCGCCTTGAGCAACTGCTCGCCCGCGGGCGCCACGCGCGCGAACAATTGGTTCTGCTCGAGGTGGTCCAGCACCGCCAGCCCCGCGGCCGCCGCCACCGCGTGTGCGCTGTAGGTGAAGCCGTGTTCAAAACTCCCCGAGCCGCCCGCGATGGTCTCCGCGACCTCTCCGGAAACCACCACCGCCCCCAGCGGCGCATAGCCGCTGGCCACGCCCTTGCCCACCAGAATGATGTCGGGAACTACTCCCCAGTGCTCGACGCCGAATTTCTTTCCCGTGCGGCCCATCCCGGTCATCACCTCATCGGCGATGAGCAGGATTCCGTATCGCCGGCAAATCTCGGCGATGCGCTGGAGGTAGCCATCCGGAGGAACGACCGCACCGAGGGTGGCGCCCACCACCGGCTCGACGATGAACGCCGCCACGGTTTCCGGCCCCACTTCCTGCACAAACTTTTCCAGCTCGTCCGCGCAGGCCACGTGACAGTCGGGGTAGGTCAAGCCAAGCGGACACCGGTAGCAGTAACAGGGCGCGATGTGGCCCCAGTCGGCGAGCAACGGCTGGTAGGTCGCGCGCCGCTTGAGGTTGCCCGACACCGCCAGCGCCCCCAGCGTGCTGCCGTGGTAGCTCTGCCAGCGCGCCACCATCCGGGTTCGCCGCGGCTCGCCCCGTTCGATGAAGTACTGGCGGCACAGCTTGAGCGCCGTCTCCGTGGCCTCCGAACCACCGGAAGTGAAGAAGACGCGCCCCGTTTGCCGAAACTCTCCCGGTGCCAGATGCCGCAAACGCTCGGCCAGGCACGCGGCGGCCTCGGTGTGAAACTGCGAGCTGTGCACAAAGGCGAGCCGCCGGGCCTGCGCGGCCATCGCCTCCCCGATGGCCGCCACTCCGTGCCCGATGCTGACGACGGCAGCCCCGCCCGCCGCATCCAGATACTTCTTGCCATCCGCGGTGAAGACGTGGCAACCCTCCCCCCGTACGGCTCTCGGGAAGCTCTTGCGAAAGCTGCGCGGGAAGAGGGCTTCGCTCACGCCGCACCACTGGGCAGGGTCAATTCCTCCCGCAGCACACGCAACTCTTCCGCCGACGGCGGCTCGGTCTGCTTCAGCGGCGCGGCCACGCGCAGCTTCCAGCCGGTCTCCTGCTGCACTTGCTCGACCGTTGCGCCCGGATGCAGCGACTCCAGCACCAGTTCGTGCGTGTCGGCGGAAAAGCCCAGCACCCCCAGGTCGGTAATCACAGCTTCTGGCCCCGCGCCCGGCAGGCGCTGCCGCTCGCGTTCGTCGCCCCCGCCCAGATAGCCGGGACTGGTGACGAAGTCCACGCGTTCGGGAAACGCCCGCCGTCTGTGATTCATCACAATCAGCACCCGCCGCGCCAGCAGGGCAATCTCGCACGCACCGCCGGAGCCGGGGAGTCGCACTTTGGGGCGGGTATAGTCGCCGATGACGGTCGAGTTCAGATTCCCGAAGCGGTCAATCTGCGCTGCCCCCAGAAATCCGACGTCAATGAATCCACGCTGCAAGTAGTACTGAAACACCTCCGGCATCGAGCAGACCCCCAGCGCCCCGGTGACCAGTGCAGGGTCACCGATGGAAACCGGCAGCCGCTCGGGCCGGGCGCCGATGGCGCCGGATTCATAGATCAAGACGAGATTCGGGCAGCGCGTCCGCCGCGCCAGATTCACGGCCACGTTGGGGATGCCGATGCCGACGAACACGACCTCGGCGTCGCGCAGCATCCGCGCGGCGGTGGTGATCATGATTTCGTTGGTAGAGAAGCCGTTCTTCATCAGAAGCCGTAGTTGACAGGCTCGCAGGGCACCGAGCGCGCGCGCAGCCGTTCGTAGGTGGCCCGCATTCGGTTCCGATACTCCTGTCGGCCGGAAAGGCCGTAGACCCATTCCTCCAGATAGCGGTCGAGCCCGGCGGGCTCGCGGGAGATTTCATCCCAGCGGACATAGAATTCGTTGTCGCGGTCGTAATAACCTTGGACGTAGGAGGGATGGGCGCCGAAGGGCTCTTCGACGACCGCGTCAACGCGAAAACCGGGAAGCAGTGTGCGATTGGGGTCGCGCCGAATCAGCTCGCGCGGAACAATCTCTTCCACGACGACCACCACGCGCTCGGAGGCAAACGCGGCTTCCTTGTGTACCCCCACCAGCCCCCACACCTGCGTGTTGCCGTCCTCATCGGCGCGTTGGGCGTGGACGATGGCTACATCGGGCCGGAGCGCGGGCACGCACCAGAGTTCTTCGCCCGTGTAGGGGCACGTCACCTGCTTGATGCGGGGATTCACGCGCGGCAAATCGGAGCCGCCGAAGGTGCGCGTGGGAAGGAAGGGCAGGTTGGCCGCACCGGCCTGCAGCCGAAGCACCATCCCGAAATGTGAGTACTCTTCGATCTCCAGCGGAATCGGCTCACCCCGCTCCACCGCCTGCCGGAAGGCATAGAGGGGACCGACGCCGGGATTGCCTGCCCAGCTGAAAATCACTTTGCGTGCGCACGCCGCCGCAATCATCTGGTCGAAGAGCAGATCGGGTGTGAGCCGCACCAGGGTCAGGTTCTTGCGTCGCTGGCGAATCAATTCGTGGCCGGCGGCGAAGGGGATGAGGTGGGTGAAGCCTTCCATCACCACCGTGTCGCCGTCGCGCACAAAGCGGCCCATCGCCTCCTTCATCGTCATTCGCTTGGACATCAGAGCGGCACCGCGCGAAAGCCGGGCCGGATTCTAGCAAATTTTCACGTTTCTCGGCCGCCGGTGCATCATCTTGTCTGCGGAGTGCTCACAGTGATAGCCTCTCGCGCGATGAAAAAGCTGCTCCTGGGATTTCTCTTTGCCACCCTGGCCTGGCCGGCCTCCGTCCCCGACATCTATACCGAAGAAGATGTTGCCGTGCCGATGCGCGACGGGGTCGTCTTGCGCGCGGATGTGTGGCGTCCGGCTGCCGAAGGCAAGTTCCCTGTCCTCGTCTATCGCACGCCCTACAACCGCAAACCGGCGACCCGCAGCACGACTGTGCAGCGGGCGGTCGAGCGCGGCTACGCGGTCGTCATCCAGGACGTGCGCGGCCGCTACGCTTCCGGGGGCGAGTTTGATCCCTATCGGCAGGAAGGCCGTGACGGCTACGACACCATCGAATGGGCGGCGAGACAATCCTGGTCGAATGGGGCCGTGGGAACCTTCGGACTATCTTATCCCGGGGCGGTGCAGTGGCTCGCGGCGATGGAGCGCCCGCCGCATCTGAAGGCGATGGTCCCGGCGATGACGTTTTCGACCCCGCACAATTTCTTCCACTCCGGTGGCGTCTTCGATATGTCGTGGATCGGCTGGATCTGGAACAACATCGCGCCGGACGCACGCGCGCGCAAGAACCTGCCCGGGCCGAAGACGGGACGGGAGGCGCGAGAGGTTTGGGCCACAGACCGCGTGCGGATGCAGCAGCACCTGCCACTTGGTGAGTTGCCGGATTTGAAGGAGATCGCGCCCTGGTACTACGAGTGGATGCAGCACCCGCCCGGGGATCCCTGGTGGGACTGGTGCGAGTTACGCAACAAGTACGACCGCGTGGACGCTGCGGTCTTGAACCTTTCGGGCTGGTACGACGAAGCCTACGGCCCCGAAGGCGCCCTCACCAACTTCCTCGGCCTGGTGGCCGCGCGCAAGGGTCCGGACAGCAGGACGAAGCTGGTGATCGGCCCCTGGGTGCATGGAGTGGGGGCGACGGCGGAAGCACGCGCGGGCGACCGGCAGTTCGCGCCGTCAGCCCGCATTGAGTATGACGAGCTGGTGTTGCGCTGGCTCGACCGCTACGTGCGGGGAATCCAAAACGGCGTGGACACGGAAAAGCCGGTGCGCGTTTTCGTCATGGGCGCTGATGAATGGAGAGAGGCAGAACGCTGGCCGCTTCCGGGAACACAATTCACGCCGCTCTATCTTGCGGCCGCAGCGGAGAACGAGAAGCGCGGGCGCCTCCGCTGGGAAGCGGAGCGGAAGCCAGAGGCTTCAACTTCCTTTGTGTCTGACCCGGCCAATCCATTGACCGATCCCCATCCTCCGTATTCCGGCGCGCACGACTACCGGGAGTTCGAGAAGCGACCCGACGTACTGGTCTTTGATTCCGACCCGCTCGAGCGCGACTTGGAAGTGACCGGTTTCATCACTGCTGAAATTTATCTCTCAAGCGATGCGCCCGACACCGACCTCTGGGTGCGGCTGATGGACGTGGCGCCGGACGGCACCGCCTTCAACCTGATGAGCGCAGGCCTGGACGTGCTCCGCGCCAGCTATCGCAAGGGCGGGCCGCAGCGCGAGTTGCTGCGGCCGGGACGCGTCTATCGCCTCCGCCTCCCGAATCTCGTCACCAGTAACCTCTTTCGCCAGGGTCATCGCCTCCGCGTGCAGATTTCCGCCACGTTCTTCCCCCACTTTTCGCGCAACCTGCACACGGGTGAGCTGGAAACCGTGTCGGCGCGGATGCAGACGGCCACCCTCCGCATCCACCACGACCGCCGGTATCCGTCCCGGCTGCTCTTGCCCGTCATCCCGTGATGATGCCGCAGACCCCGAGCGTGTGAGTCGCGCGATGAACGTGTACACGCTTTTGGCCGGACTGGCGCTGGCGCTGCATCTGGTGTGGATTCTGTGGGTGCTACTGGGCTGGCTCCTTACCCGCCACCGGCCCTGGCTGCGCTGGTTGCACATCGGCTCGCTCGTCTATGCCATCTTCATTGAAGTCCTTCTCTGGCCCTGCCCGTTGACGATCGCCGAGAACTGGTTGCAGGCGCGCGCGGGCAAGCAAGCCTACGATGAGTCCTTCCTGATCCACTACCTCCGCCACACCATCTATCCCAACGTCTCCCAAACTCTGCTCACCTGGATTGCCGTCGCCGTCTGCCTCGCCATCCTGACCCTCCACGTCCTCCGCTGGCGTGGTGAACAGAAGGCGAGAAAAATCTGACTCGCCAACCAACCCGGGAAGGCAAAATTCGGGAGCTTGAATCGCGCTCGGCTCGAGGCGCGGAAGCGGGCGCACGCGGGCGCGCGCGGGACTCTCCCGGCCCCAGTCGGGTTAGAGGTGGGAACCGCGGATGGGAATGTTGATGCCCCAGAAAGTCGCGCTCGGCTCCTTCAATTCCACCCCTGCGCTCACCCAGCCCCCGGCGCTCTCTTGGGTCCACACCACACGCGCATTCTGCGACTCATTGCTGGTCGGATGCAGCAACTCCACCGCTTGCCCCCGCTCCAGCGCCGCTGGCAACCGCAGCAGTGCCCCGTGCGCGTTCACGATTTCGGTCTCCGCCTGCTCCCGCACCGTCAGCCCGCCATCGCCCAGCCAGTTCACCAGGATCGACGTCCGCCACAGAATCCGTGGACTGCGCCGACGCTGGGCTCCGCCAGGGGCTTCCATCGTCCCACTCCCCCACTTCGTTCCGCCCTGACTCTAGGAGAATCCGCCCCCCAGCGCAATAGGCCATTCCGCCTCCCCCACGTGGTACTGAAACACCCCCGGCCTCAGGTCCTCTCCCCCTATCCATAATGCGCCAGGCCCCTCGTCCGCGCCGACGAGTCACTTAGTGGCGCCCTCGAGGGTTTGACCCTTTGCGGCACCGGTCGCTCGGCTTGCATTCTAGGTTGGAGGGGAGTAGAAAAGCGGGAGCGAGCAGGGACCGATGCTTTCCTCACGAGTGTGGGCACTCGCCGTTCTCGTCTGTTTCTGCGCCTCCCCTCTCGCTGCACAACGGGGGGGCATGACGCTGCGCTGCAGCATCCGCGGAAAAGTCCTCTACCGTGACAACATGGCTCCCGCCGAGCGCGTGCGCGTGAACCTGGTGGACGGTCAGTCGTACAATGTCATCAAGCAAACTACTACCGACGCCGTCGGCCAATTCGAATTCCACGACCTCGTCCGGGATATGGCGTTTTTGGTGGAGGTGAACGAAGAGGGCTATCAACCGGTTCGCGTCGGTGCGGACTTTTCCTACGCCTGCCCCGCAGACGTCGTGATCTTCCTGCAGCCCATCTCGGGCGATGCTGCCCGCCTGACCCACGGAGCAGTCTCCGTCGAAGAACTTCAGATCCCCGGCAAGGCCCGCAAGGCTTTTGCAGCAGGGTTGCGCGCGCTGGAAGAGGAAAAACGCCCCGCCCTGAGCGTCCCCCACTTCCGCCAGGCCATCGCGCTGCATGCCGGCTACAGCGAGGCCTATGTGCAGTTGAGCCGGGCCCACATCTATCAGGCAGAATACGGCGACGCGCAGCGTGTGCTCGAGCAGGCCGTCGCCCGGAACCCGAAAAATCTCCGCGCCTACGCCCTGCTCGGCGTCGTCTACCGCCATCAGGGGGAGAGTGCGCGCGCCCGGGAGGCCCTGGAACGCGCCGTCGAGCTGGACAATGACTCGTGGCTGGCCCACTACGAACTCGGCAACACCCTTCTTGCTGCGGGGGATTACGAAGACGCATACCCGCACGCCCAGCAGGCACACCGCTTGAACCCGGACGCCGTTTCCACCCACGTCCTCCTCTATAACCTCTGCGTTCTCCGCCGCGACTTCTCCGCCGCCCTCGCCGAGCTCGACGAATTCCTCACCCGCCACCCCCAGAGCTCCTGGGCCCCCCAGGCCCTCCGCCTCCGCGGACAGCTCCGCCAGGCCCTGCCCCCTAGCCCCTGAAATCTCAGATTGCGACTATCCTCGTGAACGGTCGGAAGGAACTCGCTGAGTGGGTGGAACCGGAGAGGTGGGGTGAGCGACGGGATTCGAACCCGCGACCATCGGAGCCACAGTCCGACGCTCTACCAGCTGAGCTACGCTCACCACCGTGCGCTCACTTTAGGATTATTTCTTACCCTCCGGGCTTTGTCAAACCGGCGCGCGGCCGCCGGCCCTGGCCGCCGCCCAGCCGGCTGCGGGCGTAGTTCGCCCAGGGGCTGAAAGGATCGAGTTCTACAAAGCGCCGCCAGTGCAGCCGGGCTGCCGTCGCCCGCGCCAGCTTCTCGCAGACCAGCGCCAGGTTGTAGTGCGCGTCGGCGTAGTTCGGCTCCAGCCGCACCGCCGTTTCCAGCGCCGCCCGCGCCGCCCCTGCTTCCCCCAGCTCGTCGAGCACGCTGCCCAGATTGAAGTGCGCGAGCGCGCTCCGTGCGTCCATCTGTGTGGCTCGCCGGTAGCAGGCGGCGGCATCCTCGAGCCGCCCCTGCTGATAGAAGAGCGTGCCCAGGTTGATGTAGGGCTCCAGCCACTCCGGCTCCTTCTCCTGTACGCGCAGGTAGGCATCAATCGCCTCCGCCTGCGTTTCCGGATTGGCCTCGTATTCCAGCGCCAGCGCGAACCACTCCTCGGCAGAGCGCTCCCGCATTGGCCGGATTTTTTCTCCCAGCTCGCGGGTCTCAAACTCCAGCCGCCACTGCCCGGTCAGCGGCTCCAGCATCCGCCCCTCGTGCTCGACCGCGACCCGGCGCCCGTCGGAAAGGATGCGCATCTCGGTCAGGGGAGTCCGGATCGTTGAAAGCTGTCGGCCTAGTGCATCGAGCACCCGCCGCAGCCGCCGCGCCGGCACCCGCGCGGCCGTCAGTTGCTTCACCGTGCGCAGGCTGATCAGGTCGGCAAAGCTGTAGAATTTCTCGCCCCAGCGTGGCCGTGGCTCGACCAAGCGCAGTTGCTCCCAATATCGAAGCTGGCGTTCCGTGACTCCCAGGATGCGGATGACTTCGCGGCGGGTGAACTGCTCCATCTGCTTGCGGCTCGGCATCCTATCCCAACCCCTTGTGCTGCGCAACCCACAGAGCACGACTCGGTGCTAGAATAGGCCAGCCTGCCTCCGGCAGGCCCGCAGCGCCCGGAGAGACTGCAAGTCGGGGGACGGATGCCGTTTGCCTGGGCGGAATGCGAGTGGTGCCACAGCAAGCGCCGCTCCTACTTCAACAAGGAACAGCACGAACGCTTGGTGCGCGGAGAACCCTCCTACCACCCCTGTGTCTTCTGCCTGGTCGCGACTCCGTGGACGTGGATCGAGCCGCGCGCCCCCGGCCAAGCCGGCTCGCCCGAAGCCCCTCTGCGCCCTCCCTCTGTTCTCTTGATTGACGATGATGAACAGATTCTTTCCGTCCTCAGCCGGGCTCTCGGGGGAAAGGATTTCTTCGTGGATGCCGCTGACTCTGCCCGGGAAGCCCTGATTAAAATGGTAAACGAGAACTTCGACATTGTCCTCTCGGACGTCCACATGCCCGGCTTCGACGGCAAGAAGCTGTTCCACTTCATCCAGGAGTACCTTCCCGAGTACCGAAAGCGCGTGATGTTTCTCACCGCTGACACCGAAAGCTCCCAAACCCGTGACTTCCTCCAGCAATCTGGTTGCCCCTTCGTCTTTAAACCGGTGGACTTCGGCGAATTGTTTCGCGCCATCGAACAACGCCTCGCCGAAGCCGACGCCGACACTGAAACCGACACCGAAACCCCCGGATGACTGCTGCCAAACTCGCCATCGAACGCCTGATCGCCCTGGGGCGCGTCATCCTCGCTGCCGGCCTCCTCCTTACCGCCCTCCTGCTTGCCCCCGTTGACTTCCCGCCCTACGGGCTGTTGCGCCTGGCGCTGGGTGTCTATCTCGCCTACAGCCTCGTCGTCCTCATCTTCCTGCATCGCCAGCCCGAAATGCGTTGGGCCTCGCGCGCCTTGCTGGGCGATCTTCTCATCCTCCTGCTCGTCCTGCTGGCCGCTCCCTCCATGCCCTTGGGCTCGCTCTACTTCGTCCTCTTCTTGGGCGCGGTGGCCGGGGTGCGCCGCGGCTGGCTGCTGGCCACAGGACTCAGCCTGGTTCTGAGCGCCTTGTTCCTGCTGGCAAACTTGTGGACGCTCGCCTGGCAAGACCCCGCCACGTGGGCCGATTACTTGGCCGGGGGACGGCTGGCCGTTCTGGTCGCTCTCATCGTGAGCGGTGGCCTCGTCGGGTACCTCGCCGAGCGCGAGCGCCGCTACCTGGAGCAGCGCTACGACATCGAATCCGTCAGCGCCCTCTTGCGACTCGATGCCTCCTGGGATGAAGTTTGGCGGCGCTGGCTCGCTGAACTCTGCCGCCGCTTTCACTGTCCGCGCGCCTTGCTGGCTCATCGCGATGCCGAAACCAGCCGCGTAACCCTCTGGCAGTTTAACGCCGCCAGCCCGGGCGGCTTTCGACAAGAAGAGCGGCCCCCCCGGGACGCGGGAATGTTCCTGGTCGACGGTAATGAGGCGAGCTTCCTGGCGCAGGTGATTAGCCCTCAGAATCTCAGGTGGGTGGCCACGCGCCAGGGCTTGAGCGACCAACCCGTCCCCTCGCCTGCCGTGCCCGAGCGGTTTCTGGAAGGGTTCGCCCCCCGGAGTATTCTCAGTGTGGCCATACCCACCGCCAGCCGCTTGTGGCTCCTCGATGGGCGTCCCGGAGGGTTCACCCTCGAGCAACTCGACGCGCTCCAACAACTTCTTCAATCGCTTGCCCCCATTCTCGGCAACCTCCTCGCCGTGCGCCGCTGGATTGCCCAGGCCACAGACGGCGAGCGGGATCGGATTGTGCGCGACCTCCACGACGGCGTGGCCCAAACCCTCGCCAGCTTGGAGATGCAACTGAGCGTGTTGGCCCGGGCCCAAGACCCACAGGCCGCTGACCTCCCGGGTGAGCTTCGTCGCCTCCAGGAAATTGTGGGTGAGGAGAAGGAGCGTCTGCGCGGCTACCTGCGCACCCTGAAATCCGTCCACATCCCACCTCCCGAACTCGCCAACTGGATTCTCGCTCATTGCAGCCAGTGGCAGCAGGAGACCGGCATCGAGGTCAAAGTCCTTGCCGATACCGTCGGGCCGATCCTGCCGGAAGGAGTTTGTCGGGAAGTCTTCTTGATTTTGCGCGAAGCCCTGCATAATGTGCAGAAGCACGCCGGAGCCAAACACGTGCTGGTCAAGCTGCGGCAGGACGAAGGCTGTTTGCGGCTGCTCGTCGACGACGACGGGCGCGGCTTCCCCTTTGCCGGCACCTACTCCCAGCACGCGTTGGAGGAACTCGGCCTCGGCCCGGTCTCCATCTGTGAGCGCGCTCGTGCGCTGGGCGCAGTCCTGACGGTTGATTCGACTCCCGGCGTTGGCTCCACCCTGCGCGTGGACATCCCCTTGAGCTGACCATGGCCAAAGCCCGAACCGCAATCCGTGTCCTCATTGCCGACGACCACGCCATCTTCCGCGAAGGCCTGCGCAAGCTGCTCGAGGCCGAAGCCGACATCACCGTCGTCGGCGAGGCCAAGAGCGGCAGCGAATGTGTGGCCCTGGCCGAAAAGCTCAAGCCGGATATCGTCCTGCTCGACCTCAAGATGCCGGAAAAAGACGGCCTGGCGGTGTTGGGGGATCTGGCCGGCAAAGAGTCCGCCACCAAGGTCGTCGTACTGACGGCGTCGGAAGATGAGCGCGATTTTGTCGAGGCCGTCCGCCGTGGCGCCCGCGGCATCGTCCTCAAGCAGGCTCCCAGCGAGCACCTGGTGGATGGCATCCGCCGAGTGCACACCGGCGAGGTCTGGATTGACCAGCGCGTCACCGCCGGTGTGCTGAAGGCCATGGCCGAAGGCCCCGCCGCCACTACCACCCGCGAGAAACCCCTGCTCACCGACCGCGAGCGCCAGGTCGTCCACCTGGTCTGCCAGGGTTTGCGCAACAAGGAGATCGCGGACAAGCTCTTCATCAGCGAGCAGACCGTGAAAAACCACCTCCACAACATCTTCGACAAACTGGGGGTTTCTGACCGCCTCGAGCTTGCCCTCTACGCCCTCCACCACCGCCTGGTCCAGACCGAGTAGGACTTTCGGCGTAGTACTCTCGTACCAAGCAAAATGTAGCCTTCGGTCTATTGTCCCCCCTCTGCTGCTCGCCCTAGACTCCTCCCCGGACAACGAAACACCCCAACTCCCAGGGGTGATGGACAACGATGAACGAACGACGCGCTCGCCAACGATTTCCGCTCCGCCTGCGCACTCAGTGGCGCCGCTGGAGCGGACGCCCTGACCAGACCTGGCCGGGGCAGACGCTGAATGTCAGCTCCTCTGGACTCTATATGGTTACCCCGGAGCGGGCACTCAAGACCGGGGAGCGCGTCGAGATTTCCGTGTGGCTACCGCTGAGCGGCCGGCCTGAGGGCAAGTGCCTGACCGGTTCCGGCCGCGTGATTCGTGTCGAGCCGTGTGCGGCGGGTGAGATTGGCGTGGCGATTGCCATGGACCGCCTCGGCTGGCTCCGCGGGGAGGTGGATCTGACCGCAGCGTAGCCACCTCGAGTTGTCTTGCCCACTGGCCCACCCAGTGGGTTGGAACGGGTCGGGGACCGGGCCCGCCCTCCCCCGGAAAATCCTCGACCCGTTACCTATTTGTTTTGTCAGCCCTGTCCGGTTTCCGGTATGATGCCTGCCACTCCAACGAGCCGCCTTCCGAGGTCATGAATTCGGCTGAGCAGCAGGGCAGCGAGCGGCGGGCCTCCCGCCGTGTCTCCCTCGTCACCCAGATCCGCACCATCGTGGGCGGAGAGATGCTGGTCGGCTACTCAAAAAACATCAGCACCGGCGGCATCTTTGTCGAGAGTGAAGCGCAGGCAGAGAAGGGAACCGAGCTCGTGCTGCGGTTCAAGCTGGGGGCGGAAGGGGAGATCCAGGAGGCGCGCGCGGTGGTTGCCTATTCAGTGCCGGGCGAGGGATTGGGCCTGCGTTTCGTCAATCTGCCGGATTCGCTCCGCCAGGAAATCCAGGCTTTCGTCAACGAGCAGGAAAGTTAGGATTCGGAAGGAGCCGATTCGTTCGGCGTTGGTGTGTGCCGCGCGTGCAGCCGGCGCGGTGCGCGCTGCCGCGGGCGACGCTGGGGCCGGAAGCGCGCCAACGCGTTCCGGTGCAGGTGCAGGTGGTCGCCCCGGGCGAACCACAGCACCAGGTGGCCGCCCTCGGGGTCGAGCCGGAACCGCAGCGCCCGGCGCCCGGTCGCCATCTCCTTGATCTCTTGTACGAATCCCTTGTCGTCCCCGTGGCTCTCGCCGCAGCTCTCGCAGCAGCACTCCAGCCGGTCGCCGGTGTCGAAAACCAGATAGAGCCGTTGCCCCGACCGTACCACTCGCTCCACCCGCATCGGGGCGACGAACCGATTCAGGTATTCCAGTGCGCACAGCCGCTCGCCCGCCTGCCGCAGCAGCGGCAGGCCGTGGTCGCACTGTTCCGGTTCAGGGGATTTGTTTTGAGACTCGTGGCCCATTGTCCGGTGTCATGGTCGGGGCGCGCGGATTTGCCTGCCCTGAGCAAGTCCGCCCGCGGCGGACGAGGCGAAGGGAACCTCCGACCTCCTGCGCCCAAGGCAAACTCTATAGCACTATCTTGTTGACCCGTCTAGCTCTTTCCTGTGTCTTGCCTCACGGTTTTGCACGGTTTTCGACAGTAATGTTCCCACGTTGTTCCCAACTTTCCAAGGAGTCTCTTTCCCATGCTCCCGAATGAGTCAGGGCGCGCTCTGCTTCGTGCCCGTGGCCTCATTAAAACTAACCCTCCTGCGCCATGTGTGGATAGTCACGCCCAAGTGTGCCGATGGATACGGACATTTCCATCCTAGAGGAGCAACTTATCTTCAATAGCGAACTTGAGAGCAGGACGCGATGCTGCACCGACGTCCGACGCAATTGGCTTTGCAGGCTACGCTCTTGCTGGCGACAGAGCCAAAACACGGCTGGCAACGCGTGCGCGACCTGGCGCGGGCGCTCGGAGTTTCAGCTCCCTACCTAACCAAGGTGTTGCAGGGGCTCACCCGCGCAGGGTTGCTGCGAGCCGTGCGCGGATACGGGCATGGGGTCCAGCTAGCTCGCCCTCCCCAGGAGATTTGCTTATGGGATGTGGTGTTGGCATGTGAGCCTGCCGAGGAGTTCCAGCGCTGCATTGTGGGTTTGGACGGTTGCGACGATGTGGCTCCTTGCCCGTTGCACGCGTTCTGGGCACCCGTCCGGGCCCAGATTCTCGAAATGCTTCAGACCAAGAGTGTGGAGGAATTGGCTGCGGAGACCAAGAGTATGGGGCTGTTGCGCTGGCAGTTGCCTCCGCGCAATGGCAGCAGTTCGAGTCGGCCAGCCAAGAAGCGCAGCCTGAGGCGCAGCCAATGACTCTTAACCTGCGAGCGCAAAGGGGGAGCGCATAGATGAAGCCGAACCGCAAAGCTGTGGCATCCGTCCTTGCCATTGTTGTCGTAGGGGCTCTCCTCGCGTGGTGGCTCTGGCCAGGCTGGGGCATCTCGAAGAAAGTTTCTCGAGGCCAACTGCTCTACGACAAAAACTGCGCGGTATGCCACGGACCGAACGGGGATGGAACAGGTGACGCCGCTTATCTTCTTCAACCCAAGCCCCGCAATTTCCGCGCAGGGAAATTCCGGCTCGTGAGCTCACAGAACCTGCAGCCGACTCGGGACGACCTGTTCCGAACCATCAGTAATGGTATGCCCGGCACGGCCATGCCGGGGTGGGTGCATCTTCCGGAAGCCGACCGCTGGACGTTGACAGATTACGTCCTGCAACTGAACCGGGACGGCTGGCTCGAAAGAGGCATGCGATCGGGCTACTCGAAGGCAGAGGCGGAAAAGTTTGCCGCGGAGATGACCGAGCCGGGTAACGCCATTCCCATTCCTCCTGAGCCACCACCAACAGCCGAGGGGCTCAGGCAGGGCAGGAACTATTACCTTACGGTTTGTGCCAAGTGCCATGGCCAGAACGGGGAAGGCAAGCGAGATCCTACTTGGCGGACTTCTGAGGGATTCCCGACTTGGTCTCGTAATCTTCGTGAGGGCGTGTTCAAGGGCGGACGGGAAGGCCAGCAACTCTACTTGAGGTTCTTTACCGGGTTGCCGGGGACGCCTATGCCCAGTGGCGAACTACCCCCGGAGCAAGTCTGGCGCGTTGTCCAGTATGTTCAGAGCCTGTCCGACCCACGTGCGCAGGAATTCGCTCAGGTCCGAGCGAAGGAAATTAGGGCCTCGCGGGTCGAGCGCCTGCCCTCCGCTCCTGACGATGCGGCGTGGCAGAAGGTATCGGAGGTTCACGTTCCCTTGATGCCGCTGTGGTGGAACGAGGCTTCAATTGATGCAGTTCGCGTGCAGGCCCTCCATGATGGCCAGCACGTCGCTTTCCTCCTGGAGTGGACTGATTCCACCTACGATGTGGATGTGGTCAGACAGCGCAGTTTCCCCGACGGGGCGGC
>Ga0073934_10004358_pt1 | contig 23770 bp, 23 predicted proteins | sample LarsenN4metaG_FD_76834 | JGI IMG/M metagenome (GOLD analysis project Ga0073934, IMG submission 76834) | Hot spring sediment bacterial and archeal communities from British Columbia, Canada, to study Microbial Dark Matter (Phase II) - Larsen... ... | reverse complement strand
GACCTATCGGGTAACGGTGAAGATTTACTTTCCGTGACGAGGCAGGAGCATGTCAGGGACACTTTTCGAAGCCAAAAGGGACCGGCGATCGACTCGCCAGGGCGACCTGCGCCTGGAGACGCTCGAAGATCGATGCCTTCTTGCCAACAACATCGCATATGACGCGGTATCGAAAGTCGTGACCATCACGGGGACCCCAACCGCGGATCATGCCTACATCCGGGTTGTGGGCAGCCAGGTGGTCGTGACCCTGAAGGACATTGCCAGTGATACCATCCTCGACGAGCGTTCTTTCGCTCCAGCCTCAGTGAAGAAGTTTGTCTCCCTTGGGGGGGATGGAGATGACGTGCTGATCAACGACAGCACGACCAAGGTCGTGGCCTATGGTGGAGGCGCCAACGACTACCTTGAAGGCGGCCTGGGTGGAGACAAGCTTTTCGGGGGAGACGGCGACGACATCCTGGTCGGCTTCAAAGGCTCCGATAAGCTTTACGGCGAGATCGGGACCGACATGCTTTTTGGCATGCAGGGGAAGGATCTGCTGGACGGCGGCGTGGGCGACGACGGCCTCTTCGGTGGCGCGGGTTCCAACCAATTAGCGGACAATCTCGGCCAGAACACTCTCGATCCCCTCACCGATGGCGACCTGAGGACGATCTACGAGCCCTATGGCAGTGCCAAGCTAGCGGACTACTTCAACAATTCCGGCGGACAGGATGAACTCTCGCAAATTGAACGAGAGATCTTCAACCTGCTCAACCAGGAACGGACGAGCCGCGGACTGGCTCCACTGAGCCTGAACAGCAGCTTGATCTCCGCCGCACAGCATCACGCGACCAACATGGCCAGCATGAACCGCATGGCTCACGACCTTCCAGGCGCGGATCTGCCTACGCTTCTCGACCGGCTCCGCTACTACCGCTACAACTACCGGAACGCTGGAGAGAACATCGCGTACGGTTATCAGAGCGCTCAGTCCGTCATGAATGCCTGGATGAACTCCTCAGGCCATCGCTCGAACATTCTCAGTCCAAACTTCACCGAAGTTGGCATCGGCGTGCGGTACTCCAGCGGGGGAACGCCGTACTACTGCCAGGTGTTCGGCCGTCCGGCCTAAGCGTCGCCGAGCCACGGGCGGCTGCCCAGAGTCCGTCTAGCCCAGGCGCTTCTGCACGGTGTCCACCACCCATTTCTCGTCGGGGAATCGGCCTGTCTTGAGCTTGGAGTAGACTAGCTCGCCATCCAGGGATAGCTCGAACTTTCCGCCTCCCGAGGGCACGAGCGTCAGCTCCTTGATCTGTTGCTTGAATGTCCCGAGCAGCTTTGCCGTCAAACTGACGGCTTGCGGCTCGTAGCCTCACATCGCGCAGTAGACGAGGTTCACCTTCATGGAACTGGTCCCTAGAAAGTCTCCATGGATTTAGCAGAGAACTCCTTGCGGCAATTGTCATCCAGGTCGCTGACCGACCCAATTACCATTATTGTACGCCATCCGCGCGAGCGGCCGGAGAAGTGCTCCGTGTATCCGCTGCGGCATCGTGACGACCTTTTGTTCCTCGACTATCCCCCTACGACACTTCCCGACCTTGGCAATTACATCCGTCTTGCTCCCGATGCACCGGTCCTCACTGCCGCGGACGCCGGTCGGGGCTTGCTTCTGCTCGACGGGAGCTGGCGCTGGGCAGCGAAGATGACCAGGCGATTCATCGACGTCCCTCCGCGATCCTTGCGAGGCGTTGTCACGGCTTACCCCCGGGTCAGCAAGCTGTACCCCGACCCTGAGGGCGGGTTGGCCACTGTAGAGGCCCTTTACTACGCCCTGCACATCCTCGGACGGCCCACGACGGGCTTGCTCGATCACTACCGCTGGGCAGCCGACTTTCTTCGCCTCAATGGCCTGGGCTAGGCTGGCTTCACCTCGCGAATCAGAGCCTCCTCATTGCACACCGGAAACGACGGGCAACGCACGCACTCGCCCCAGATGAAACGCGGCAATCTCTCCTTCGCGATCCGCTGGTATCCCAGCCGCTCGAAGAAGCCCGGCGCGCTGCTCAGAGCGAAGAGGTTCTTCACCCCGAGCCGCTGCATGTCTTCATAACACGCCTGACAGAGGGCCGCGCCAATGCCCCGTCCCTGGAAAGCATCGGCGACTGCCAGTCCCTTCAATTCAGCCAGGTCGGACCAGAAGATGTGGGTCGAAGCGCAGCCCACGATCTCGCCTTCAATCTCGCAAACGACATAGGAGCGCAGATTGGCATACAGTTCGTCCAGCGGACGCTGGACCATCTTGCCGCGCTCGGCGTGCGACTTGATCAGCGCGTGCATGGCGGGGACATCGGCAGCGGTGGCGGGGCGGACCTTCACGGGCTTCTCCCAAGGACGAACCGCTTGCAGATTGACATAGGTATGTCACTCCACAAGCGGCTCCGTTGGCATCGCTCAACAAGGCTAAATGCGCTGGTCGACGTCCCAGTCGAGCTTCTCCGGCGGAGCTGTGGGCTTGCGGGTCATTCTCCAGGCGGCCGTGCCGAAGGTGATGAGTATCCCAGCAGGCACAGCCAGCATGAAGAGCACGCTGTAAGAGTAGGCGTACGCCGGATTCCAGCCCAGGCTGTCGTAGCCTGGGTCGTCTTCAGACTGACTTGCCAGGGCTTCCTTGCAGCCAGGGCAGGCCTGAATTGAAGGCGCCAGCGCCCCCAACATCAGGCCGAGAATCGCCAGGGTCGTCGCTGCTTTGATGTAGGTTCTCATGACGTTAAGATACCCCTTGCTGCAGTTCCCGCCAAGTGCCGATGCAGCGATTACGGCGGATCGACCTGCGGGGCGCCCAGCCGCGCTGGGGGCGGCAATTCTTCCAGCGGCGCCTGGCCAGGCACGCTGACCTCCGCCACCGGTCCCACAGGCACGATCATTCTGGCCCGCTCGCGCTGACTGTTGGCCCGGTCGAGCAGGTTCTCCGTTGGAACCATGGCCGGCGGAGTCAACTGGTAGGTGAATACGCGCCGGTCGTGGATGTGCCAGGGAATCAGGTTCTCGCTCACGAAGTCCAGCGGAAAGCACTGATACCAGGGCCTGGTCACGGCCTGGCGAATCAAGGCCGGCTCGTAACCATCGCGGAGCAGCGTGATGTCGTAGTCCCCGTAGTAAACGAACATTTTGCTAGGTACGTCCACCGGGGCGGCGCCGATGTCCTTGCCGTTCACGATCACGGCTGCGCCGGGAGGGTCGGACACGATCGTCATGCGTCGTTCGACGCAGCCGGCCAGAAAGCCCAGGCCCACTGCCAAGCCACAGACCAGCATGCTTTGCCTCATGGCGTCACCCGTAATGGCTCGCGGAATCGGCGGAAGTGGTCGGCGTATACTCCGGTCATGCCCTTCCAGCAAGTCCAAGCCGTCCCTTGCCCATACCTGGACCGCGTCCCATGCTCCTCTTCCCACCCATTCAGCCGCCAGATTCCTGGTGGACACATCTTGCCGCGCCATGTTTGGCAAGGCCGAATTTGCAACGTATGTTTGGGTGCGGTTGGAAGGATCGGGGGACGCATCATGGGATTGCTCCGAACGCCGTGCGGCGATGCCGAGGAAACCCTGTCGGTAGCGCACGAGGGCGAAGTGCTCTGTTGCGCATTTGCCCACGGGCAATCCCTGGCAATTTCTGGGGGCTGGGATGGTCGGGTAATCTTGTGGGACCCCGCAACCGGCAGTCCTTGCGGCACCTGGAAGGCCGGCGACAAGCCCATCACCGCCTGTGCCTTCTCTCCCGACAACAAGGTCATTTACACCGCGTCCATGAACGGGCTCCTCGCCGAGTGGGACTCCGGCACGCGAACTCGAAGGTCGATATTCCTGGCCCATACTCGACCAATCTCGTCGATCTGCTCGTCGCCGGATGGCCGAACGCTTGCCACAAGTTCCTGGGACGCCACGATCAACCTCTGGAAGACCGGCCCTGAACGCGAATGGCGAACGCTGGCCGGCCACAAGGACATTGTCGCCGGCTGTCGATTCTTGCCGGACAATAAGCTCCTCCTCTCCTGGTCGCACGACGGCACCCTGCGGCTCTGGGATATCTTGCGCGCCAAGCAGGTGGTGGCCTGGAACGCGCATGGCGACCGTATCACCGCCGGCGATGTCTCTCCGGACGGCAAGTGGTTTGCGTCCTCGGGCCGCGATGGGCACGTCATCCTCTGGAACGCTGTTAGCCATCGCGAGGAGGCCCGCTATTCGCACCTTCGCGGCGAATTGCCCTGGTGCGGTTTCACACCCGACGCCCGCAAGATCGTCTGTGTTTCCTCGAAGGGTGAGGTGGTTCCCAAAACCGTGCCCGAGATGCAGAAACTGCCGCGCGTCCACACAGGCCACGCCGTGCAGGCTGCCGCGCTTTCGCGCCCCGGCGACTACCTGGCCCTGGGTACGACGGATGGCCACGTTCACTTCCTTCCCCAGCCCGAGCAAGCTGACGCTCCCCTCTGCGTGACCGCCGTCGAAAGCCAGGTCACACGCCAGACCTTCTTGCAAAAACTCCTGGGACAGCAGCAGTTGATTCGAGTCCTTAGGTGCACCTGCCCCCTGTGCAATCAAGTGTTCGACCTGGTGGAGCATGATCGACAAACCGCTGTTTGCCCCGAATGCAAGCGGCGATTGCACGTGAACAGCTTCACCCTGCCTGCTGAAGCTCACAGTTAAGCCCCGAACGCAATTCGTTTGAAGCCTGAAAGCTTTCCGAGCCACTCCGCGCAACAATTGAAAGCGGGGGGTCCCATAAGGAAATTCCGCTGTGCTCAGGGGGTTGACCATGATGCGCAGCCAAAGCAGCCACAGCCAGCGCAACAAATCCCGATCCTCGCATCCTCGATTCGACTGACCCGCGATCGGTTGCAAGTCCTGAAACCCTGGCCTGGCGAAGGTGAGGAGCGCAACAAACAAAATCGCTTCCGGCTTGCCCTTGGCGAGCCGCTTGGCCTTGGTTTCCAGGGTGAAAGTGCGCTTGCGACCTCGCCGCGCATCAGGATTGGCGAATTGCCGCGCAACAAAAAGCTGAACCTCTCCAGCAGGCTCCATGACAGCTATTCCCCGTTTCGTCAGCGACGCAATTCGCGCCATGCATGAACCTCCTGGCTGCCGCACAGATTGCAGTTCTGCGCCTGACGCCCCAGCTGCCCCAGGCGCGCACCCTTAGCGCGAATCGCCAACTTGTAGAGTAGCACAGAACAGGTACATTTGTCAACTAAAATACGGAGCGGCTCGCGAGGAGCGGCCCCAGGTGAGCTTGCCGGTGCGTACCGGCGACCTGACGGCCCGTTGGGCTGAACTCTCGGGGCGCTGATGCGCCCTTGCCCACACCCCGGTTGCCTCCCTGCGTGCCAGGGGTGAGTTTCTCACAGTCGCACTTTGCATCGACTCCATTGACTCCCCCTGGTCGACCCTCTAACATCATGCCTGCCGACTCGCGAGGGGTCGGCGTTGCGTAGCTAAGAAAGCTCCCAGGGAATGATCCTTGAGATCCGTCCCTGCGGAGCTTTTTCGTTTTCAGGGGCAAGCATTCATGGTGGACCGCGACGCCAAGATGCGTGAACTGGCCGAATTGCGGGCGAGAGTTCAAGTCCTCGAGGAGGAGCTGGGTCCGCCTGCGCAGGCGAGTCAATGGCCGCCGCCCACGTATTACACGGCATACCACGCCCTGGCCGGCTTCGTGCTGGGGATGTTCGGGGCGGCCACGAGCTTGCTGTTCAACGTGGTGGGCTCGCTGCTGGTCGGCCAGCACCCGCTGGAGTTGATCCGCGTCTACCTGACATTCCCCCTGGGCGAAGCAGCGCTCAAGACCGAGGATGGCTTGACGCTGGCGATTGGCTGTTGCCTGTACCTGGGCACCGGCATGTTGCTCGGCATCCCGTTCCAGTTGGTGCTGACCCGCTTTCTCGCGAACGCCGGATTCATCCGCCGCTTCGCGGTCGTCAGCGCCATGTCGCTGGGCTTGTGGATCATCAATTTCTACCTGCTGCTCGCCTGGCTCCAGCCGTTGCTTTTCGAAGGCAACTGGATCGTCACGCTGATCCCGTGGTGGGTCGCGGCCCTGACGCATCTGGTCTTTGGCTGGACCATGCTGCTGGTGCAGCCGCTAGGCAGCTTCGTACCGTATCGGCCGCCAATGGAGGGAGCATGACGACGGACACCTCGCCAGCGGCTCCAGCGCCGCGTCAACTGGTGGACGAGACGCTGGTGCTGGCGTTTTTCTACGCTGCCCTGGCGTACTTTGCCCTGGCCTTGCTGGGCGGCTTGCTGATGGCACTACAGCTGGTGCACGCCAATCCGCTTGGTGGCATCGAACTCTTCTCGCCGGGCCGCTGGCGAATGATCCACACCAACGGCATGGCCTACGGTTTCATCGCCAACGCCTTTCTAGGGGCGTTGCACTGGGCGGTGCCGAGGCTGACCATGCGGCCGGTGCTGAGCGCGGGGCTGTCGTGGTTCATCTTCGTGGCCTGGCAGGGGGTGGTCGTCGCGACCGCGGTCGGCATTCTGTTTGGCCAGGCGCAGGGCGTGGAATGGGGCGAAACGCCGGTGTGGATCGATCCCCTGGCTCTCGCCGGCCTGTTGCTGGTGGGCATCAATTTCACGGCCCCTATCGTGTTGACGCCCGGCCCATTGTACGTGACCGCCTGGTACTTCCTGGCGGCGTTCGTCTGGACGTTCCTCACGTACGCCATGGGCAACTTTCTGCCGCAGTACTTCGTGCCGGGCACCGGCGGCGGGGCGATCACGGGCCTGTTCATTCACGACCTGGTGGGGCTGTTCGTCACGCCGATCGGCTGGGGCTTGATGTACTACTTCGTGCCGATCATCCTGCGCCGGCCGATGTGGAGCCATGCCCTGTCGCTGGTCGGTTTCTGGGGGCTGGCGTTCTTCTATCCTCTCACGGGCATCCACCATTTCCTGTACACGCCAATCCCGATGTTCCTGCAGTACGGCTCGGTCATCTCCACCATCGCTGTCGAGTTTGTCGTGCTGACGGTAATCATCAACTTCATGGGAACGATCTGGGGGCGGCCCATTGAAGCCTGGACGAACCTGCCGCTGCGCTGGTTCTTCACGGGCATCATCTTCTACTTTACCACCTGCGTGCAGTGCGCCATGCAGGCCACGCTGACTTTCCAGGCCCTGATCCACTTCACGGACTGGGTGGTCGGACACGCGCACCTGGTGATGTTTGGCGTGTTCGGCTTCTGGATTCTCGGCATCATGACCTACCTGTTCCCTCGCTTGTTGAAACGGGACTGGCACTCCCGGCAGTTGAGCGAATGGCACTACGGGCTTTCCACCTTCGGCATGCTGGTCATGTTCGTCGATCTGGTCATCGCCGGGCTGTTTCAGGGCTTTTCCTGGGGGCAGCTCCAGCTCTGGGAGCAGTCCCTGGTGATTTCGTTGCCGTTCTGGTGGGTGCGGGTCTTCGCGGGGTTGGCGATCATTGCCGGGCAGATCTGCTTCTTTGCCAACCTTTACCTGACCCTTCGCCCGCCGCGGACTGTCCAGCCGGCGCTCTACTAGCAGGGGATCGTCTGCATGTTTGAATCACGCTCAGGCATCCTGTTGATCGCGGGAATAGGCTTCTTTCTTTTGGCGTTCCTGTCGAACGGCCTGGTGCCGGTCCTGATGTATCGGGACATGCCCGAGCAGACCGCCGAGGAAGTGGTCAATCGCAATCTGCTCATTCAGTTCGACGACCTGAAGAGCCGGTATCCGGACGGCTACGCCCAGTTGAAAGCTCGCCTGGGGCCCGAGCTAAGCGATCGCGACTTGTGTGCGGCAACGCTGCGGTACGCTCGGGACATCTACATCGGTGAGGGCTGCTGGCACTGCCACAGCCAGTTCGTACGTCCGGTTTCCAACGAATCGCGACGGTGGGGACCGGTGGCGAAAAGCTCCGAGTATCAGAACGAGCTGCAGCGGCCGGTCATGTTCGGCACGCGGCGCGTCGGCCCCGACCTGAGCCGAGAAGGCGGGCGGCGGTCCAACGACTGGCATGCCGTGCACTTTTACAGGCCGAAAAGCCTGTCGGAGGACTCGGTGATGCCGGAATACCCCTGGTTCTTTGACGGCGAACCGACGAAGCCGAACGACCGCGGCATGGCGATCATTACCTACATGCAGTGGCTGGGATCGAGCCTGCCGCATTACTTCAACAACTTCCAGGATCCGCTCCGCCCTTGACGGAAATAAGGGGACCCGATGTCAAACCGCACACCGCCATCGCTGTGGTGGCGAGCGCTCCAGTGGGGGCTGGCGATGGGCATCTTGCTGCCCGCCCTCTATGGCTTCGGCAGCAAGTTCCGAGAGTTTCTCCTCCTCTACGGCACGGGGGACGAGGGCTCGTTCACGCTCATCCCGATCATGAACTATCTGCTGGCGAGCCTCGGCTTCCTGATGCTGTTCATCTGGGCCATGCTCCACGGAATGTTCCGAAACATCGAGCAGCCCAAGTACACCATGTTGGAGAACGAGGCCCAGCTCGACCGCGCGGAAGCAGCGCAGGCCGGCTCCCAGGAGGCGCCCCATGAGTGAACTCGATCAGCAGACCCCCGAAGCGGAACATCGGCACCATCACTACGTGGGGCATCAGATCCCGTGGTACGTCCACCTGCTGTGGATCACCTTCTGGGCATTTGCGATGTACTACACCCTGCGTTACCTGGTGCCGGCGATTCGTACGGAATGGCTGGCGCCCCCATGAGCCGGGTTGACCTCGAACGGGCCTGCGCGTTCTGTGGACTGCCGCTGCCGAGGCCGTGGTTCGGATCCCAGGAAGACCGAGCCGCGGGACCGTGGTATTGCTGCTTTGGCTGCCGCTTCGCCGCGGCCGCCGCTCGCGCCGAAGGCGCCGAAGGGCAGCTCAACTGGACGCTGGCCCGACTCGGCCTGGCGATCTTCCTCAGCATGAACGTGATGGTCTTCACGATGGTCCTGTGGACGCAGGACTTCGGCGATGCCGGCGTCGAGACAAGCCACGGTTTCGGGAAGCTGCTCCACGGACTCTTTCGCTATCTTTGCCTGCTGTTCTCGCTGCCGGTCCTGTTCCTGCTTGGCGCTCCGCTAGCTGAGAGCGCCTGGACGAGCCTGCGACGGCGGCAACTTCCCATGGAGCTGTTGCTCCTGCTGGGAGTTCTGGCCGCTTACGCCTATTCCGTGGTCTCGGTAGTCAGGGACAGGGGAGCAGTGTACTTCGAGGTCGGCTGCGTGGTGCTCGTGCTGGTCACGCTGGGCCGCTGGTTGGAGGCGCGCGGCAAGCTCCAGACGACCAGCGTGCTGGAGTCCATGCGCAAGCTCCTGCCAGATCGTGTTCGGCGAGTCAATGGCGGCGTCGTGGAAGACGTGCCCATCTCGGAAGTGAGGGTCGGCGACCGCTTGCTCGTGCTTCCTGGCGAACGCATCCCCTGCGACGGCATCGTGCTCGACCATGCGGCACTCGTCGATGAGCAGATCCTCACCGGCGAGAGCACGCCCAGGTGGAAGGAAGCAGGCGCGGCCGTGCACAGCGGCACGCTGAACGCAGAGACCGCATTTCACCTGGAGGTTCTGGCGCCGGCAGCGGAGGGCACACTGTCCCGCTTCCTCGCCCTGATGCGCCAGGCCCTGCAGACGAGGTCGCCATACCAACGACTGGCCGATCATGCCTCCGCCATCTTTCTGCCCCTGGTGACTATCCTCGCGATCGCTGCGGGGGCTTGGCATGGCTTCCACGCGGGACTGGACCAGGGGATCCTCACAGGTCTGGCGGTCATGCTGATCGCCTGTCCGTGCGCCCTCGGCATCGCTACGCCGCTTGCAACCTGGATAGCCATGGGCGAGGCAGCCCAAGCTCGTGTCGTCATTCGCGGTGGCGAGGCGCTTGAGCGGCTTGCAGGAGTCATGGCGGTGCGTTTCGACAAGACCGGCACGCTCACCACCGGCACGCCAGCGGTGCTCCTGTCCGCCGTGGCCGAGGGCGAGGATCGGTGCAAGGTGCTTGCCGCCGCGGCTGGGCTTGCGCAGGCCTCGAACCACGCGTATAGCGTGGCGATTCGTAAGTCCTTGTCCACCTTGTCTGGGCAGGGGACGAGCGTTTCTGCGAACGTCCGCACCTTGCCCGGACTGGGTCTCACCGCCCCTGGTGCAGACGGCGACGTCCTGGCCCTGGGGAGTCCGCGCTTGATGAATGATCTGGGCCTGAACTGGCCGGCCGAGCTGGCGGGGCACGTCGAGGCGGCGCAGCGCCATGCATTGGCAGTCGTTTGCGTTGGTTGGGGAGGGGGAGTGCGAGGCTGCTTCAGCTTGCAAGAGGAGCTGCGGCCTCGAGCGGCGGAAACACTGGAAAAGCTGCGCGCTTTGCAGCTCGATCTTGCCGTATTGACCGGCGATCACCGCAGCCGGGCCGCCGCCCTTCAAAAGGCTCTGGGTGTGCCGGTACTGGGCGAGTTGCTGCCGGAGGACAAGGTCAAGGCGATTGCGGAGACCCAACGCGGAGTGGGCTCGACGGCGATGGTAGGCGACGGCCTGAACGACTCCCCAGCCCTGGCCCAGAGCGAAGTCGGCATTGCGCTGGCCTGCGGAGCGGACATCACCCGCGATGCCGCCTCGATCTGTCTCCTCGGTGATGAGCTCGACCGCTTGCCGTGGCTATTCGACCTGGCCCGCCGGACCGTTCGGACGATTCGGCTCAACCTATTCTGGGCCTTTGCCTACAACGTCCTCGGCGTGGGGCTGGCCTGTATGGGGCTGCTGAATCCCATTCTCGCCGCCCTGGCAATGGTGCTCAGCAGCGGGTTCGTGATCACCAACTCCCTGCGACTCAGGCAACTCCAGCAGACGGAGGTGGCATGATTGGCTGGCTCCTGATCCTGGTTAGCGGTCTGCTCGGCTCGGGGCATTGCGTGGGCATGTGCGGAGGCTTTGCCCTGGCACTGGGAAGCTCGTCGCCGCGGGTCGGAGCCGCGCTGGTTCGGCAGTTGATCTACGGCGCGGGGCGCGTCTTTGCGTACACGGCGGGCGGTGCAGCGGCTGGTTTTCTCGGCTGGCGATTCAGTCAGGAGACCACTGGGCTGATGAACCTGCAGGCGATCCTCTCCATCGTGGCCGGCGTCGTGCTCGTTCTTCAGGGCTTGCACGCAGCGGGCTGGTTGCGGTTCAGGATGTCGGCGGCGCGAACCTGCTCAGGACCCTCGCTGTTCGGGTCGTTATTGCAGGCCACACGCCCGCACAGCCTTTTTCTGGCCGGCGTGATGAACGGCTTGCTGCCGTGCGGCCTGGTGTACGCCTTCCTGGCCCTGGCCGCCAGTTCGGGCAATCTCCTGAGTGGAGCCCTCACCATGATGCTGTTCGGGCTGGGAACGGTCCCTATCCTCGCGCTTGTCGGGGTGAGCGGCAACTGGCTGAGCATCCTGGCGCGGCGGCGACTGCTGCATCTGGCAGCGTGGTGCGTGGTGCTCACTGGGCTGATCACGCTGGCACGCGGGTTTGGCTTCCTGACTTTGCTTGGCGCTGGCGAGACCGCCGTCTGTCCCTTCTGCGGTTAGGCCGTCGCTGTTCTTCGAGCTGGCATCAGACTTGCTAGGTATTCCCGTAGCGAAGGACCTTCACGCCTGCTCGGAGACCAGCGCATGGCTTGCGGCGACCACCTCTTCGTTGACATGGGTTTCTACAGCCATCACGGCATTGATCTGGGCGACGGCACGGTGGCCCACTGGTGGGCCGGCAGCACGGAAAAGCTCGGCCCCCTTGCCGCCAAGACCTCTGCGGTGGTGCAGGCAACCCCGCTGTCTGAGTTCGCCGCAGGGCGGCTGGTCCAGGTGCGGGAGTATGCGGACGGACTGGTTGGCGAAGCGGTCAGGCAACGTGCCCTCAGACAGCTAGGCCGCGCAGGCTACGATCTGATCGATGACAACTGCGAACACTTCGCGACGTGGTGCAAGACAGGCATCCACGAAAGCGAACAGGTCAAGGATGCCCTGGCCCTGGTTCATGGGCTGCCGACAGTAGGAGCAAGCATTGTCGGCGGGATGCGTCTGGTTTCCCTCGCCGGGCCAGCAGGCGGTATGAGCATCGAGGGCGCCCTAGCGGGCATCCACAGTCTCGGCCGCTGCGTTGGCGGCAATCCAGCGGTTGCTTTCGTCATGCTTTCAGCCGCTCCTTCGTTGGCCGCGCTGACGACGGTCGAACAGGTTATCAACGACGACCCGTTGTCAGTCCATGCCGAGCGAGCTGCCCGCGCGGCGGGTCGAGGAGCGGCAGCGACCGGCGCGCTCCTGGGCATCGCCTGTGTGATGATCGCCGCGGCGACCGCGGGTCTGCCAGGACTGGCGGTCCTGGGCGGCGGCAGCTTCGCCCTGGGGCTGGCGATCTCACTCGCTGGCCCAGCACTCCTTTGCCTGGCGGCAGGCGGGCTCGTGTATCAACTCGCCAGGCCGAGGCGCTACCTTCAACCCCCCTGCCCTGACGCCCCGCCTGATGACATCGCCTGAACGCAGCTAGTGCGGCGGCATCGGGATCCACACCGGCGGCTTGCCAGGGAATTTCAGTTTCTTCAGAAGCTCCTGGTCATCCGCTCGCCGTGGCTTGAGGTAGACGTAATAGTTGTCACTTCGCTCCACGAGATCATCCGTGGGCTCGCTGCGCGGGCTGATCAGCATCTGGTTGGTGAAGCGCACGTGCAGATAACCAGGCAACAGTTCCTCGAAGTTGGCCACATCCGGCCGGAAGCGGAAAGTGTAGAACTGCTTGCCGTCGATCTGAAGGACGCGCCCTTTGAGACCGTCCGTGGATTCAAGCGGAACCTCCGTCCAACCCGAGCCCACCTGGACGAAGGCGCGCACATCAGGCGCCAGGACAAAGAGCGGCTTGCCGTCGGTGACGTTCCAGAGGTAGAGCTTGAGGAGGAATTCCTCTTCGCCTTCGGGAGTGATGTCGGCGATGTCGGCACGCAGGCCGGACATTGCCAGCTCCTCCAGGGCAGCGTGGGCTGCGGCCCTGCCGTCGATTCGCTGTTGCTGATAGAAGGCCAGTCCCTGGTTGACGGCGAGCAGGAGCACGAGCACCAGGCTCCCCCACGCCGCACACGACCCCAGGAAGCGAACGAGCCCTTCGCCGAGCTGAGACGGAGTTGCTGCAGGTTCTGGTTGGAGTGAGGACGGCTGCGTAACGGACAGGGGAAGGCGAGGCACGCTCAGGGCGACGGGGCTGCTTTCTTCGCTGATCGAGCCGGACCGCATCCTTGCCACGCGGTCGGCCCGCGCCGCCACGGCTGGGTTGTGCGTCACCACCACGAGGGTCAATTCATCCTCACGCTGTATCTCGGTGAGCAGATCGATGATCTCGGCCTCGGTTTCCTCGTCGAGGTCGCCCGTTGGTTCATCTGCGAGCAGAAGCCTGGGCCGGTTGACAAGCGCACGCGCGATGGCGACGCGCCGCTGCTCGCCCCCCGACAACTCACCTGGGTAACTTTCGAGACGGTCGCCAAGGCCGACGCGAGTCAGCAACTGCTTCGCCCGCTCCTGCGCTGCCTCGCCGCGCAGCCCTGACCCGAGAAGTGCTGGCAGGGCGACGTTGTCGATGGCTCGGAGCGTCGGCAAGAGGCTGCCGAACTGAAACACCAGCCCAATATGCTCGCGTCGTAGCTCGGTCAGAGCAATGTCGTCCAGCCTCCCTAGTTCAGTGCCCTGAAACGTGACCGAGCCGCTGGTAGGGCGGCATAGCCCTCCCAGCAACCCGAGCAGAGTGGACTTGCCGGACCCGCTGCGGCCCGTGATGGCCAGGAACTCACCCTTACGCACTTCCAGGGAAACGTCGCGAACTGCGAGGACGCGCCGCCTGTCGTTGCCGTACTCTTTGCTCAACCCAATGGCTTGCAGCATCACTTTCCCTCGCTTTGCATGAGGGCATAAGGCTCGAGCTTTGCGGTTCGCCAAACGGGCAGAAATGCACCGCCCAGGCCAATCCCGATGGCTGCGAGGACGCAAGCGGAGGCAATAGCGGCCAGCGTTTCCGCGCTGGGCCACACCAGCGGAACGTCCACCGTGGCGAACCAGTAGCCTAGCGATCGTTGAAAGGCCAGCAGGAGCCCGATGCCGAGAACCAAGCCGCCGGCCGCACCCAAACCCGTAATCAGTCCAGCCTCGGTGATGAACAGCCGAACGATTTGCAAGCGACTAGCTCCCAGTGAACGGAGCAGCCCGATCTCGCGTCGCCGCTCGGCGACAATGGCAGAGAAAAGCACGGCGACCAGCAGCGCGGCGCCCAGCAAGAGCAGTGCAGTGAACGCCGCCACGCTTCCGACCTGGGCGGAGAGGCCCTGGCGCACGCTCGTCAGAAGTGACCCCCCTGCCGTGACCTTGATGTCTGGATAGCGAGCCAGGGCAAAGCGCACTTGCTCCGGCCTGGCCCCGATTCCTAGCTGAATGAGCAAGGTGGAGGCCTGGGCGGGCTTGTTGAGGGGAAGGTTCAAGGAGTCCGCGGTGCTGAAGGTCGTGAAGTAGGCGCTATCGAAAGGGCCGACGCCTGTCCGCTCCAGCTTGCCGTAGACCGTGAGCGAGTGTCCACCCAGGGCGACCTTCTCACCCAGTACTTCTTCACAGCGTCCGCCGATCAGCACGTCGCCGTCGCGAAGTTCGCGGGGAAGTCGGCTTCTGATCCAGGGTTGAACCGTGAAGTCCCTGGCTGGGTCGAAGGCGACCAGGTGGACCTCGTGGGAATGGCCCGCACTGGTGCTGTTGAGGCGGTGGAGCCGCTGGGGGGCAACCTGGCGCACGCCTGGAATTGTCGCCACTTCCTCGGCAAGTGCCAGGTCGAGGGTGTGCGGCGTCGGCTCCGCGGTGAGCAGGGCGGAGGTCAGGTTCACCAGCGTGTCCCTGGGCACCACGGCGAGATCCGCGCCCATGCGAGAGAAGCCCATGCTCATGCTGGCCTGGATGCCGCATGCAATACTGAGCGTCGCGAAGACCGCGCCGCAGCCGAGTGCGACGGCGGTTATCATCAGCGTGGTGCGTGTCGGCCGACGCCCCAGGTTCTGCCAGGCCAAGCGCGGCATGACGCCGATCAAGGGTGCTCGCATCCGCTCCTCCAGAATAGGAAGGGGGTTGGCTGTTCCGCAGTCACGACCTGGCGGGCACGACGCTACAGCGTCGTGCAACGGCTGTTGAGCAACTCGCGATTCTCACGCGGCACAATGACGCAATCGTGGTGGCCGCCGAAATTCGGGAGATACCCGACAGGCTCGAGCGTGTCCTGCGTGAAGATGAACACGCCGCTCGACAGCCTCTGGAAGCCGCTGAATATCTGCAGAACATACTTCCCGTCGTAGGTGACCGCCATCGTCTGGCAGTCCGGCCCGATATTCTCGAACTTCTTGATGATCTTCCAGGATCGCGTGTCCACAGCTACGCACGCGCTGTTGCCTGGCTTGGGGTGAAGCACGGATACAAACATCTTGCTGCCGTCCATGGAAAAGCAGAGATGGAAGGGACTGGGGAACTCCCCCTTCCAGAGCGGATCTTTTACGAACGTGCTGGTCTTGCGCCATTTTCGTGGATCGGGATCGGACGTATCAAATACCGGCATGTTGTTCTGGGTGATGTTATTCATCATGGTGAAACTCTTGCCGTCAGGTGAGAACCCCGCCTCGTGGGCCACGCACTTGCAGTCGTCGAACCGAATTTCCCAGGTGTCAGGACTGCTGGAGACCTTGCGGACGGGCAGGTTGCCTGGCGAGCCTTCCGGCGTGTGCAGGCAGCACACGGGCTCCCAGGTAGTGCGGTCCACGATGAGGGCAGCCGCCGGCATGCGAAGGACCAGGGCCGAGTAGCGGTTGCCTGGATGATGCACGACGGCGTCCAGCCCCACCAGGCTGCGCGGCGAATCGCCCGGAAGCAAACCACGGTAGACGAGCGACTCGGCCATGGGAACCATTTCCCAGTCGATCTTGTTGCCGCGGGTGCCTTCGTAGTCGTACTTCCCAGTTTCCGCGGCAGGACTCAGTCGGCTGAGCCGCAGGGCGCCCCCGTCGAACCAGGTCCGTTCGAGTTCGGTCTTGTTGTTGGGGACCCAATCGGCACGGAAGGCCATGAGGACCTTGCTTTTCTCCTTCAAACTCGGTCGATCGAAGAACCCGCAGATGTCCTTCTGGCCATCGGCGCCGGCAAAGCCGCCGGCATCTGGGTAGATCACGGTGTGTACGCCCATGCCCAGGCCCGTGGTCTCGGCGATGTTCTCGATCAGGTTCATCGACTGACCATCGAAGACCACCCGATAGATGTTGTTGCCCTGGCCATAACGATCGAGAATGCCGCGAGACTTGATCTGGGTGGGCAACCCGTAGATCATCACGTTGTCGCCACCCTGCGTGGAATTGACGAACTCGAAGCCCTTGTAGGGGTCCGTGGACGGATAGGCAGCGAGGTGATGGGATATGGGACACGTGTCGCCATAGTTCCAGTAAGAAATCCAGGCGAGGGTCTTGCCCGTGCCCATGTCGCAGCAATGCGTTCCGCCGCCCAGTTTCTGAGGCGTGAGATACACCCAGTTGCCCAGTTCCGCGTGGGCCTGGCCGAGCTTTCCCGCGTTGACGTTCGTCTGCGGGCCCTGGGCGGTCAGCGGGCTGTTCATTGCCAGCTCCAGCCCTTTCCAGGCCACGACGCCGCCCGATGCGGCCAGGAGCATCTTGAGCCAGTGGCGGCGAGACAAGGATGCCATGAGTTACTCCTCAAGTTGTGCAGTAGATGAACGTCACTGCGAGTCATAAGGGCAGCCAGTCGTCAGAACCGTTGGAACCCTGGCGAGGTCGAGCGGTTGCTCCGCCACACCTGCCATCTGTGCGAGGCGATGGCCAAGCTGTTGCATCATCTCCCTGGAGACGCCGGGCCAGAGCGTGTCGAGCGTCCCGTCGCTGGTCAGCAGCGCCACATAGCCGCCGTTCTCCGCGTGGAAACGCCGAATCAGCGACAACTCCGCATCAGCCCTGATCACGTGTGCAACGCCAGTTTCCTGGCGGAATCGCTCCGCGCTGGTGCTGTCCGCATCGATCACCCCCAGGAAGCGAGCGTGGCTGCCGTATGCTCGTTCAAGGAGAGCGAAATACTCGGCGAACTCCACGCTGCATGGACAATCAGCCTTGACGAACACGAGCACCAAGGGACCGTCGCCGGCCAGTTCCGGCGCAGACGCCCTGACGCTGCCAGCTACGATGAGTTGCCGCGGTGATACGTAGTGCACTTCCTTCTGACGTGGGTTGGAGGGACGAGCCACAGCGGCCTCCACCTCACTGCGCAGGTACATCGCGCTGAGGATTCCAATCCACGCGAGCAGGGCAATCGCCAGGGTCCAGTGGAATAGTCCGAGTCGCATGCTTCAAATCCTGAGCAACTGGCATACCAGGCGCGGTTGCAGCTTCGCAACGCTCTGGAACGCATCGACCAGTCCTGCCAGAGCGCGTTTGCCTGGTCGTCCGACGCCCAACCCTGAGCGTCGGACGATCACTTCCTTCGATCGCAGAGGCCAGTCCTCTTGCATCACTATCGAGTGTGGCGGTCGGTATGACTTTTGCGGTGAAAGGTAGATCCGAGAACCGGTCCGCGACACCGAGGCGATCATGAGCTACGTCATTGCCTTCGCTTTATCCACGGCGGGTGTGGTTGCCACTTGCTGGTCACTTCTCCGGGGCGAAGCTCTTCGAGAGGACGATGAGCCTCTTTCTCGCAGGATCGGCCCGCTCCCGCTGATTGGGCTGTTTCTTTGCCTTGTGGCGAGTTCGATCGGCCTGGCGGGGCTTTTGTCCTCGAACACTGCCTCCCTTCTCGATTACGCGTCCCTCGGGCTGCAATGGGCTGGGCTTGGATGCTTGCTGGCTGCATTCCAGTGGGGACCGCGAAAGCTCGGTACTGAGACCGCAGTCCAGAAGCTGACGTTTTGGGGAGCCTTGGGGGTAGGCTCCTTCGGGCTCTCGCAGGCATGCTCGCTGGTTTCCCTCGGCTGGCGGTCAGACTTGGAGAGCTATGCCGAACTGGGGCGGATGGTTGGGGGAGCTGTGGGCTGGACAGCACTGGCCCTCATGCTCGTCGGTACCGCCACGCTTGCCGGCTTGCGTCGGTTCCAGTCATGGGTAACTCCTGACGACGAATCAGGTGGACGTCGTGCGCGGGTGGTGTCCAGGGTTGGCTATGGCTTGCTGGGGATGGCCCTGACGGGAACAGCGTTGCTCAACGTGCTCGCGCCGACGCCTGCCGTGTTTCTGTGCTTCCTCTTGCTGGGCTTCGGCCTGGCAGCCATGGCGGCGTTGCCCTTGCTTGAGAAGAACGAGCTGAGGAATGAAACTGCCGCTCATCGTTGGGCGCCGGTTGGCTTGCTCGGTTTGGCTTGCATCGTCTCCGCGGCCAATCAGGGAACGCAGGTGGCAGGCTTTGGGGCAACCCCGTCAAACGCGCTGCCTCCAGAGGAGGGGTCTTATGCCCATAACCTGAAGGTGCGAGATGAGCTTGAGCGCACGCGAGCAGCCATCAAGCAACTCGAGAACGACATCTTGCAAGATCGAGTGGGCCGTCCAGCGCCGGCTCGAGCGAACCCCCAAGGGACGCCGGAGACCTACGATCTCGCTCAACTCGGCCACCGCCACTCCGACCCTAAACTGACGCAGCTGGAAAGAGAACTGCAGGAGCTTCGGCAGTCTAATGAGCGCCTGCTCGCTGAACTGGACAAGACCCACCGCGCTGCCCCTAGCGGTAGCAACGCTCCTGCGGACGTTAATTCCATGAACTGGACACGCATTTCGAGCACTGGACGTGCAGGGGATTCGTTCGAACTCCAGGACCGAGTCCGGCCTCGAAGATGACTCGCTTCCCTGGCCTTGGAAAGCTCTTCAGCTGCTCGACGTGAGGATAGCAAGATGAACCTGATCGCAGTAGGGCTGCTGTCGCTTGGCATCGTACTGATTCTCAACGGGCTTTCCGCGCAGGGCAGGATCAGACCGCGCGAGGTGGGAATCATCAACCTCTGTGGCAGTGGCATTGCTGCCCTGGCTGCGATAGGCGCAGGCCTTTTCCAGGGGCAAGGTGCATTGGCGCTCGCCCTGCTCTTGCAAGCCAGTGCTGGCATCTGGACGGGCGTGAATGGCGTCTTCAAGGTCGATGACCAGCGTTCCTTCGGATACTACTGCCTGATCGCATCGCTCTTGTCAGTGTCTGCCGCTGCCCAGGAGTTTATTCGCCAGGAAAGCAGTCTCTGGGCCGCCATCTTGGTCGGCTTTGGCTTCCTGTGGCTCACCTCGTTTCTTACACTGGCCGCTGGAAATACTCGAGTGCGTCCCTTGCAGATTACAACCGCCTTGTTTCTGGGAATTGGGGCAGTGACAGTGAGTTCGCTTAGCCTGTACAATGTCGGGCCGTTCCAGGCGCTGCCTCGGATTGGCTGGTGAAGGCTGATCGAAGGCAGGCCATAGCCCGGGATGCCTGCCGATGTCCAGTTCGACCGTTCATGAAGGGCGACGACCTCAGCGGTATCGTCGCCTGCTTCGCTTGCTGCGGGAGAATCGTCTGGCAAGACAAGAAGCGGAGGCGGCCACCCGGGCCAAGAGCGCCTTCCTCGCCAGCATGAGCCATGAGCTGCGCAATCCGCTCAACGGCGTCATCGGGTTGATGGAATTGCTGGCCAGGACCAACCTGGATAGCCAGCAACATCATTATGTCGAAGCCGCACGGGCCTGCGCCGATCACCTCCTCGCGGTTATTTCAAACATTCTCGACCTTTCCAAGATCGAGCAAGGCCGATTGGAACTGGAAAGCATCGAATTCTCCCCGGCCCAGGTCATCGAGGAGGCGATCGCTGCGTTGCAGCATCAGGCGGAACGGAAGCACTTGACGTTCGATTACCAGTATGAAGCAGAGCTCCTGAACCGCTTCCAGGGCGATCCGGTACGGCTGCGCCAGGTTCTCGCGAACCTTCTTGATAACGCAATCAAGTTCACTCGCACTGGGGGAATCTCGGTACACGGCAGCGTGGTTGGGAAAACTGCCGACATCGTGACCCTGCGCTTCGAGGTGCGCGACACCGGCATCGGAATTGACCCTGCCGCGCGTGGTCGTCTCTTCAAGCCCTTCACCCAGGCGGACGCATCAACCAGCCGACGCCACGGCGGGACAGGGCTGGGGCTGGCCATTTGCAAGGAACTGGTGCAGCGCATGGGCGGGACGATCGGCCTGCGCAGCACGCCTGGCGAGGGCTCGGCCTTCTGGTTCGAAGTGCCGATCCAAGCCTTGCCAGGGCCAGGTGAACTGACGGTTGCCGCGTCGCCACCCAGGCCCTGGGTTAGGGGCGGTGCTGGAGAGAGAATCCTCATCGTCGAGGACGACGAGATCAACGCCGAGGTCGCGCTGGCAATTCTCAGCGCATCCGGCTACCAGTGCGAGTCGGTGACGGATGGACGCGAAGCGCTCGTTCGAGTAACGCGCAGGGCTCCCGATCTCGTGCTCATGGATTGCCAGCTCCCCGCAATGGATGGCTTTGAAACCACGCGGCAGCTCAGGGCGTTGCTGAAGGACCGCCAGCACCTGCCAATCATTGCTTTGACTGGCTGTGCCACGCACGAAGATCGTCGCATGTGCTTCGACGCAGGGATGGATGACTACCTGAGCAAGCCGCTCGATGCAGCCACACTCTTGAACAGCATTCGCCACTGGCTAGATCGCAGCAAGGAGTTCCGGGATGTTGGGCGCTCAGCGCCTCGTGGTGCAATCGATCTAGCGGCCGCGCTGGCACGTCTTGAGGGCCGGGTTGATCTTCTCCGCAGGCTGGCACGCAGATTCCCTGACGCTGCTCGTGTCCATCTGGCCAACCTGGCGAAGGCGTCTGAGCAGGGCAAGCCCCACGAAGTTGCGGCAACATCCCATCGCCTTAAAGGAGAGTTGCTGACCCTGGGCGCCCTGCGAGCCGCAGCGCGCGCAGCGGAAATTGAAAGCCTGGCCCAGCGCGGCGAACTTCAGCTTGCCTCCCCGATGGTGCACGCGCTTTCCGCGGATGTAGCCCAGGTGATCAAGGAATTGGAGGAAGCTGGCGCGGAGGGCGGCTTTCAGGTTTAGTGTCCGGTTGGGGCTGAAACTGGGTGACGTCAATACCTAGAGTTCGAATCTTGAATCGAAGGCTGCTGCGCGTGATTCCCAGAATAGCTGCTGCCGCAGATTGATTTCCAGCGGTACGATCCAGTACGCTCCGGATCAGCTCTCTCTCCAGCTCGGCCATGGTTGCCGCGTAGAGGTTGGGGCGTTTCAGCTTGAGCCGGCTTTCAATCAGGTTCGCAAGGACGCTGGTAGTCGAGGCTGGGAATGAACGCGGCCGTTCGCGGAGGCAGGCTGGCAGGTGCTCCACGCCGATGACGCCTCCTGCCGCGTCCAGTGCCGCTCGTTGAAGGACCGCTCCCAGCTCACGCACATTGCCTGGCCAGGAGTAGTCCCGAAGAATTCTCATGGCTTCTGCAGTCACGCGGGGCGCTGAGCCGCCGGCGGCCGATCGTTGTCGTTCAAGCAGGCTCTCCACAAGAAGAGGAATGTCTTCGCGGCGCTCGCGCAGCGGAGGGATCTCGATGGGATAAACATGGAGTCGGTAGTACAAGTCTGCCCGAAAAGCACCCTTGTCAACGGCATCAAGCAGATTGCGATTCGTTGCCGCGATGATGCGGGCATCAATCGGTATGCTCGCGCCTCCTCCAATGCGGTTCACCTGCTTCTCCTGGAGCACTCGGAGCAGTTTGGCCTGAAGGTGCAGAGGCAGCTCGCCGATTTCATCGAGCAACAGCGTCCCACCTGAGCACATCTCGAAGCGCCCTGGCCTGGATCGATCGGCGCCGGTGAACGCACCGCGCTCATAACCGAACAGCTCGCTCTCCAGCAGAGACTCGGGAATTGCCGCACAGTTTACGGCGAGAAAAGGGCGGGTAGCTCGCGGACCGAACTGGTGAATGGCCCGAGCGGCAAGCTCTTTTCCAGTGCCGGTCTCGCCCAGGAGGAGGACTGGCACGTCTTCGTTCACCACGCGGCCGATGCTCTTGTAGACGGCCTGCATCGCGGGACTTCGACCGACAAGCAGCTCTGTGGTTTGGCTGGGCGAGGCTGCTAGCCGTGTCGGCCCCTCCGTTGCCGTGCGGTAACGGATCGCCTGTCCAATCAACCGCCGTAAAACTGGGAGATCAAGCGGCTTGACAAGGAAATCGATTGCTCCCCGGCGAATCGCTTCGATCGCGAGTGTGCTAGATTCGCTTGCCGTAATGAACACGACGGGAATGGCGGGTTCAAGAGTTCTTAGTTCGTCGAATAGATCGAGGCCAGAGGCATCGGGGAGACCTATGTCCAGAATCACCGCGTCGGGCCGCCGTCGGAGAAACTCCCGGCGCGCCGTCGTGGCCGAGCCCGTCACCTCGACACAGAATTCATCGGATCCAAGGCACTCGGCCAGCACCATCTGAGTGTCTGGTGCGTCGTCCACTGCCAGGATGCGAGGCCTGCCGCTTACCATGCGTCGATGCTCACACCAATCCTTGAGTTCCTGCGGTTCCATGCAAGAGCCAGCCAGAAACAGGATACCCCAGCTTCGCCCCGTCGCAAGCCGGTTCTCTTTCTCCTCATCGGGGGACACGGCATGAGGATGGGTTGGTTGCACTCCGCTGCTTCCCTGCTGAGGCAGAGCATCCTCGCCCCACGCAGGCTGGTTGGGTATAGTACCGATTCAGGCAACAGGCCTTCCACTGGGGTACGCCATGAGCGTGAACGTGCAGGAACTTAATCGCCGTGTCCAGGATATGCGAGCCAGCCTGGGACCGCTGCTCAGCGAGATCGAGCGGGTCATCGTCGGGCAGCGGGTGATGATCGAGCGGTTGCTCATCAGCTTGCTCACCGGCGGCCACGTCCTGCTTGAGGGCGTCCCAGGCCTCGCAAAGACCCTCGCAGTGCGGACGCTGGCCTCGAGCCTCCGCGTCCAGTTCAGTCGCATCCAGTTCACGCCTGATCTCCTGCCCGCTGACGTGGTCGGAACGCAAATCTACAACCCCCGCACGGGAGAGTTCAGCGTCAAACAGGGGCCGGTGTTTGCGAACCTGGTCCTTGCTGATGAGATCAACCGCGCACCGGCCAAGGTGCAAAGTGCGCTGCTGGAAGCCATGCAAGAAAAGCAGGTCACCATCGGAGACAGGTCCTTTACCCTGCCTCAGCCCTTCATGGTCCTGGCCACGCAGAACCCCATCGAGCAGGAGGGGACCTACCCGCTCCCCGAAGCGCAGGTGGACCGCTTCATGCTCAAGCTGAAAATTGGCTACCCTACCAGGGACGACGAGCTGGCGATCCTGAACCGGATGGCTACCGTCGGCGCTCAGCCAGCGGCAAAGCCGATCCTGGGGCCGGAAGATGTATTCGAGTTTCGCAAGGTCGTGGATCAGATCTACGTGGACGAGAAAATCAAGCGCTACATCGTGGACATCGTCCACGCGACCCGTCGCCCAGAAGAATTTGGCTTGAAGTTGGGTCAGTACATCCAGTATGGGGCCAGCCCGAGAGCTACAATCAACCTCGCCCTGGCAGCCAAGGCCAGCGCATTCCTGGATGGCCGCGGTTACGTGACCCCGCAGGACATCAAGACCATTGGGTACGATGTGCTCCGGCATCGCGTGATCATTAGCTACGAAGCCGAGGCGGAAGACATCACTTCCGAGAAGGTCGTTAAGGACATTCTCGATAATCTGAAGGTCCCCTGATGCAGCTTGACTGGCGAGTCGT